>Ga0075467_10000878_pt1 | contig 24572 bp, 18 predicted proteins | sample DEB08_DNA_9_FD_75067 | JGI IMG/M metagenome (GOLD analysis project Ga0075467, IMG submission 75067) | Aqueous microbial communities from the Delaware River and Bay under freshwater to marine salinity gradient to study organic matter... | ecosystem: Environmental > Aquatic > Marine > Coastal ... | reverse complement strand
TTTAATTGGTTGCCAGTGCTTTCATTTAGAATGATACTCACTTTAGCGTTGGGATTAACATTCATGTCAAAATCTAAACTTACCCCTTCATCAATATTAAAGTCATTGCTTAAAATACCCAAGGAATCGGGGTTAAGATCAGGACTTACAAAGCTAACAAAACCACTTTGTTTAATTTCAGTAGCTCCACCAATGGGAATATTAAAGCTGGTATTGCGAGCACTTTCTACCACCGCTTTTACCTTTACTTTATTGGGTGGACCATTTACCAAAATAACCCCACTGGCGTAGGCTGTTCCATAATAGGCATCCTCCGCCTCCGACTTCGTATTAAGAACAAGTAATTCTTGGGCATCGATCTTTAAATCAATAAAGAAATCCTGGAAGTTATCATGCCTTACTTCACCCGAAAGTATTCCGGCGGTTCCGAAGCGAGTATCTCGCAATTTTAGTTCAGGAAAAGATATCTTGTTGTTATTTATGGTGATTTCTGGAGCGCCAATTAGGTTATAATCGGTTTGTAAGAAGGAAATTGTCATTGCCGCTTTGGGTAGACGTAAACTTCCATCAATTTTGGGATTTTTAATTGGCCCGGTAACGCTTATAGAACCGTTTAGTAATCCTCTCAAATTTTCGGCAATAGGACTTGCAAAAGGCTCCAAAGCCGCAATTTGAAAGCGATTGAAATCTAAATTTAGATTAATTAAGCCAGAGGAATCTGTATTATAATAGCCCTCTAATAGCAGTGATTCGAGATTTCCCAAAGTGAGCTCTCCATCTAGAAAAATTTTTTTCAATGAATTATCAAAATCACTAGTCACATCTAGATTCCCTAATCTTACCCCATTTAGATTTAAGCTATCGACTTGCAAGCTTGCTAGAAACTTGGGTGATTCTAGCAATTGTGTAGCAACAATTTCAGTATGCAACTTGCCTTTAAAACGGGCATTTTCATTAGGAAAGAGGTAATTAAGAATCTTCAAATCCAACTCTTCTGCATTTAAGCGCAGTATCTGGTTAGGATTTTTATTAATATAGCCCGAGGCGGTGATATTTTGCTTTAAACCCTTTAATTTTAGGTAGTCTATAGAAAAGCCATTTGTGTCTAAACGAAAAGAACTACCACTGGAAAAATGGAAAGCTTCTTTGTCCAAGTTAAAAGATGAGGTGTCAATTATTATTTGATAATTATTACTCCCTTCAATAAGGGCACGACCACTTAAGTTCGCATAGGTATCAATACTATCGCGCAAAATAAAATCCAGTTGATAGTTCATACTATCTTCTAGGTAGCTATTAACCAATTTAATGCTATCGATACTAAAGCCCGAGGGACTGCTGTAATTCTGAAAAGTTAATGCGAGATTATTTTCATCATTTGAGCTGGAAAAGTTCAGGTCGATGTCTCTGAAAATATGGTTTTCATAGCGAATACCGCGTGAAAGAAGCTTGGCATTTAATTGATGGCTAGAACTTACAAAATTACCTGAGATCTCGGTTCCGGGCTCAATTAAAAATTGCGGTAAAAGTAATTGGGTAAGTAAACTTGTGCTTTTTAACTTGAGGTGATAATTAAAATCCTTGGTGGTGATTAGATCGGGTTGATATTTTAGAGGCCAAAAGAATTTGTAAAGATTTTGCTCGAAGGTTACGGCTAAGCCAAGTAATGAAAAGTCTCCTTTAATATCTCCTTCGAGGATATCACTATTAAAACGCAATTCACGCAGAGAATCCTTTCCTAAGGAAATCACTTTTATATCTTGGAAGTAATGGTTTTTTCGAGAGTTCTTGTATTGAGAGTCTTTAAGCGAAATAATCCCCTGCCAATGATCATAGTCTAGCGCTTGCAGATCGATGAGCAAATTACCCGAATACTGTGCACCTGAGTCTGAAACTAAATGGGTTGCAAAAAGATTGGCCGAGTCAATTTGAGCAACAAAATCGAAGGTTATGGTATCGGACGCAAAACTAGCTTGTCCCGAAAAATCGAGGTTTAAATTAGGATCGGCGGCTTTAAAATCACCGTCGAATAGTCCTTCCTCAAAAATCCCGTTAATACTTAAATTGTTGTAGCTGTAATTTTTATAATCGAGGCGATTAATATCGCCTTGTACCTTTGTTTTCATGGTAAAGGGATCAAAACCTATTCCTTCAACCTTTAAATCTACAGCCGCTAAACCTAAATCCTTTAAACCACTAATTAAAGCCAAGTCGATTTTTGTAGCCACAATTTGCCCTTTATATTGAGCTTCGTCAACTAAATTAAAATCCTTCGCTTCAAAGTTTAAACTGGCATCAATTAGGTCGCCAGCCAATTTACTATCTGTATTAAAGGAATAGATACCGCCGGTAAATTTACCCGACCAAGTGAACTCACCTACCTTATCTACTAAGGAATTTATACTATCGGTAAAAAGGCCTATAATTCTTTTCACATCTGCCGAAGAGCTTTTTAAACTGAAATCTTCCGTTTGCATAAACAGATTATCAGGACGAGTAGTCTCTTTTAGGTACAAATCCCCTTTAAAACTTGTTGCGTTTGCTGTTTCTAAAACGATTTCTCTCAGCTGAAAATCGTTAATCGTACCACTGGCCTTCCCACTTAATTGAGCATTAGGAAAATCAGGATAAGCTTCGGCAAAGTATTGTACATCGAGGGTATTAATACTTGAAAATAAGAGCTCAGTTTCTAGATGTACGGAATCTACAAAAGTGAGATACGCGGCAGGTGAATGATAGGAAAATATAAGATCGCCCGCTAAGTGGCTTCTGCTGGTGATTAGGTTTAATCTTTCGGCCTTCAAGCCTTTAGAACCATAAAAGAATTCCGAACGTAAATCCTTTAATTTAAAACCCGCAGGATCATTAAAGCTGAGCTTTTTAATATGACCTGCAACATCAGGGCCACTAAGAATAAAATTTTCAATCTCCCCTTCTACTTCATTCCAAAAAAAACGTACCGAATTGACTGTATCATTGCGATTTTCTAGGTAAAATCGACTATTCTCCAAATTTAGATCTTTGATAGATAAGGTGAAAGCCTTTTCACTTTGAGGCTTGTTCGGATTTATGATTTGCGCTAAAAACAAGGAAAGATTAGTAGAGTTTTGTCCAGGATGGGTAAGCATGTGAAAAAAGAGGCTATCCCCTTCTAAGGTAGAAAGGGCCAATTTATTAGAAATCTGACTGTAGCCTAAAATTGCTGTTTGCAAAGAGCCTACATAAAATAAGGTATCGCCTTCTTCGTCGGGCAGAAGGAGTTTATTAAGCTCTAATTGATTGGGGAAAGTATACTTGATAGCCCCTAAACTAGCATTTAGAGCGAAAGTTTTATTAAAGTATTTCACGGCTTTTTTCGCGGCAAAACTCTGAACACTAGGCACTAGAAACAAAAGCCACAGCAGCAGCATTAGCCCGATGATGCCAAGGAAAAGCGTTCTTAGTATTTTTAGAAATCTTCTGATTGTACCTTTGTTTTATGAACGAAATAATTTTAGCCATTGAAAGCAGCTGCGACGATACTTCTATCGCCGTAATGCATCAACGTAAAGTACTTGCAAATGTAACTGCTAACCAGCAAATTCATGCAGAATATGGAGGTGTTGTTCCAGAATTTGCTTCGCGCGCGCACCAGCAGAATATTGTGCCTATTTTAAGTAAAGCTCTAGCGGTCGCTAAAATTGATATTTCGCAGCTTGATGCCATCGCGTTTACGGCTGGACCAGGACTTCTAGGATCACTTTTAGTTGGAACCTCCTTTGCCAAATCATTAAGTCTTGCTCTTGATAAACCTCTTATAGAAGTGAATCATATGCAAGCACATATTCTGGCGCATCTTATTAAAAATGAAGAAGGTAAATACCCTAATTTCCCTTTTCTCTGTTTAACGGTTAGTGGTGGTCATAGCCAGATTGTTAAGGTGAGTTCACCTTACGACTTCGAATTAATTGGTGAAAGTCTCGATGATGCGGCAGGTGAAGCCTTTGATAAAGCTGGCAAAATAATGGGACTAGAATATCCTGCTGGGCCAATTATCGATAAGCTTGCGCAAGATGGCAATCCCTCAGCTTTTAAGTTTGCCAAACCCAAAGTAGCGGATTACAACTATAGTTTTAGCGGATTAAAAACCAGTATTCTTTACTTTTTGCAGAAACAAGTAGCGCTAAATCCAAATTTTGTAGAGGAGAATCTCAACGATTTGGCGGCCAGTATTCAAAAGACAATTATCGACATCTTATTAGACAACCTCACTAAAGTTGCGAAAGATTTAAATATTAAAGAGATAGCCATTGCGGGCGGCGTAAGTGCCAACAGCGCTTTGCGAAAAGCTTTACAAGAAAAAACGAAAATTCTTGACTGGGAGGTTTTTATTCCTGAAATGCAATACTGCACCGACAACGGTGGTATGATTGGTATTGCCGCTTATTATAAATATTTGGTGCAAGACTTTGCAGATCTATCTACCATCGCCCAAGCCAGAAAACCGGTAAACGCTTTATAATGAATCATTTCTTTTGTGAAAGTATTAGCAATGAAATTGGCATCTTAAATGAACAAGATAGTCATCATGCTATTCGGGTATTACGCCTGAAAGAAGGAAGTCAAATTTCAGTAAGTGCCAATGATGGAAGGGTTTATCTAGCTGAAATTTTAAATGGTTCGAAAAATGAGCTTCGCTTTAAATGCTCACATTTAATTAGAGAAGAAATACGCCCCTTAATAAATATCGCCATTACCCCTACCAAAAGCAACGATCGCTTTGAATGGTTTTTAGAAAAGGCCACGGAAATTGGCGTGGCAAATATCTACCCCATTTTAAGCGCTAACTCGGAACGTAAGATTTATAAAATTGAACGTGGCGAAAAAGTAATCATGGCGGCTGCCAAACAAAGTAAGAAAGGCTTTCTTCCGCACCTGCATGAACTGGAAAAGTTCAGCACTTTTATAACTAAAAATAATACTATGCCTAAGTATATTGGGCATCTTGTGAAAGGACCTAAAAAGACTTTACATGCAATAAATTTCAAGGAGGAAAATTTATTTTTAATTGGCCCCGAAGGTGATTTCAATGAAAAAGAACTTGATACCGCCTTAAAAGCGGGCTTCCAAGCCATTTCTTTAGGGGATGAAGTTTTAAGAACGGAAACAGCCGGATTACAGGTAGCGGTAGCAGCGGCTTTACTGCGTTGAAATTATAGAGCCTATTTAGCTACTGAGCCCCAATGCCAAATTTAAAGTCGAATACTTTACCTTTGTTTCCATGCGGAAATCTTTGCTTTTAGCTTTAATCCTACTGGGTTCAATGATAGTGTCGGCTCAAAAAGAGTCTTTGGCCATACTAAAATACCGCGGCGGCGGTGACTGGTATGCCAATCCAACTGCGTTAAAAAATTTAAGCCTCTTTTGCAATCAACAATTGCATACTAATCTGGAAAGCGATTACGATCAAGTAGCTGTTGAATCGCCTGAGATTTTTAATTATCCTTTCATTCACATGACGGGACATGGAAATGTGGTCTTTAATAAAGATGAAGCGGAAAACCTGGCTCTTTATTTAAAGTCTGGAGGATTTTTACATATTGATGATAATTACGGTATGGACGAGTATCTCCGTAAGGAACTGAAGCGCATATTTCCTGAAAATGACTTGGTGCCACTTTCTAAAGAAAACATGATTTTTAATGCTCCTTTTCGCTTCGACAAAGGTTTACCTAAAATTCATGAACATGATAACAAGGCACCTGAAGCCTGGGGTATTTATTTCGAAGGCCGCTTGGCGGTAGTTTATACTTTTGAATCTGATATTAGCGATGGCTGGGAAGACCCTGAAGTTCATAATGACCCAGAGGAAAAACGCTTGGCTGCCTTAAAAATGGGGGCGAATTTAGTACACTACGCATTTACCTCCGCGCAATGAATTCGGTTAGTAAACAAATATTAATTAGTCTTTTTTATATCGTACTTGTGGTGTGGCTAGCCTACACCCTTTGGGTAGTGCGTTATACCCTAACTTATATTTTAATTTCCGCATTAATATCACTTATTGCTAAGCCGATAGTTGATTTTCTCAGTGGGGAACGCTTTCCTAAAATAAAATTGGGACGGAATCTAGCGGCTATTTTAACCTTAATCTTACTTTTGAGCCTAATAGTAGGAGTAATTGGTCTTTTTATTCCTGCGCTTATGCACGAGTTACAAGTATTGCGGGCGGTGGATTTTGAAAATCTATTCGGAGAATTTCAAAATAAACTTAAAGAGCTGCAGTTGGGCTTAGGCCTGATGAATGATTATAATTTTAAAATTCCTAGTCAAGCCGAAATCCTGCCTAAAATTGGAGACGTAGTTAATGTCGAAAAAGTTACCGAAACCTTTACCAATTTAATTGGAAGCTTGGGTAATCTTGCTTTTGCTCTTTTTAGCATCCTCTTTATTTCTTTCTTCTTTTTGAAGGAGCGTAATTTATTTCGTACCATAATTATGGCTTTTGTTCCCGATCGCTTCGAAAATCGCGTGAAGAATATTTATCCACGTCTGAGAAGTAATATTAGTCGCTATTTTGTGGGTTTATTAATTCAGATTACCATTATTACCACCTTGGTTTCCATTGGCTTAAAGCTGGGTGGCTTTCACAATACTATTGTTATTGGTTTTTTTGCCGGATTAATAAATGTAATTCCTTATTTGGGGCCTATTATTGGATTGTCTTTCGGCATAACCTTAGGAATGGCGCAAACCTTAGGCGATAGTTCGTTGCAATTTGCGCCTGCTTTTTTTATAATCATTGGCGTTTTTGGACTGGTTCAAGTATTAGACAATTTCATTACGCAACCTTTCATTTTCTCTACTAGTATAAGAGCACATCCTCTTGAAATTTTCTTGGTTATTTCTTTTGCAGCTTCCTTAGCGGGCATTGCGGGAATGATAGTAGCAGTACCGGTTTACAGCGTTTTTAGGCTTTTAGCAGGGGAATTTCTCGGTCATATTAAATTTATCCGCTGGTTAATTCCCGCAGAACACGAAAACAAAAATGCTGAAGTTAGCCCAGCTGATAAATAAAAAGGAGAATACGAGTTTCATTCAGCAGAATCTTAGCAAAGATAGCAGCTCACTACTTTTCAAATATGCCAAGGATGACGAAAAAAAATTACTGATCGAACAAATTGCTGCTCGTCAGAGAACGCGAAAAAAATTACCCGACTTCTATACGAATTTAGAACTCATCTTGCCCCCGAGCGAAAACCTAGAGCAATGCACTAGCACTGAGCTAGCCACTTTTAAATCTAGTTTAATCAATGATTATCAGAGCTTTACCGATCTAACATCGGGCTTGGGAATCGACTTTTTTCATTTTGCCAGCAAAGCAAAGGAAAGGACTTATGTGGAACCCAATGCTCATTTATTTTCAATTGCTCAGCATAATTTTAAGCAGCTCAATTTAAATCATCAATCTTTTAACGCTAAAGCAGAAGAGGTTTTAGAACAACTAAGTTTCCAAGATTTAATTTATATGGACCCATCTCGCCGCGACGGGGTAAATGCCAAAATTGTTCGATTGGAAGATTACTTACCCTCTATTTTTGACCTTTATTCCACCTTGGCCAAAAAATGCAGGCGCCTTATTATCAAATGCAGTCCGCTGTTAGAATGGCGTTCTTATTTAACAAAATTACCGCATTGTGAAGAGCTTTGGATTTTAAGTCAGCGTAACGATTGCAAAGAAATTTGCTTTGTTTTGAATTTCAGCGTCGAGCCGTCAGACATCGATTTAAAGATAAAGACTTATAATCTTCAGGATAGTGATGTTCAAATATTTATCAACAAGTATCCCACTACAGTTGAATCGAAATTTGGTCCGATTGCATCCTTCCTCTACATGCCAAACAGCAGCATTATGAAAGCAGGTATAATGGATTCTTTAGCTGCAGAATTTGATCTGAAAAAATTGGCTACCAACACAAATATTTACAGCAGTGATATTTTAAAACCCTCTTTCCCAGGGCGAATATGGTCTGTAAATCAAATACATAAGCCTTACTCAAAAGAATTGAAAGGTCGTCAGTTTAATGTTGTTAGTCGTAACTTTTTCGACAAGGCCTCTATCATTGAAAAGAAGCTAAAATTAAAAAGTGGCGGATCAAATTATTTGATTGCATTAAGCACAAATGATAGTTCCTATTTTGTGGAAGCCACAATCACTAACTAATTAACAAGACACTTTTAAACAGTAAGGCCAAATTGTAGAAGTTTCGAATTCTTTTTTTTCTACTTTTAATGCCCTAGTGAAACCAACTCGAAATCACATACTTTGGGGATTCCTATTAATGGGTCCATGGCTATGGGGACAGGCCATATTTGTAGCTAATCAGGGGCAATGGCAAGGCGACTTTCAAACTAAAGTTGATCTTAGCAATGGCGCTATCTTTTTAGATTCAAAAGGTTATGTTGCCAGCTTTCTAAACATTCCCCACAATCATGACCATGAAGATATTCATGTACAGGCTAATTCATTTAAGTTACAATCTTATAGAATGAGTTTTGAGGGCGCCAGCCCCGAAGCGAAATGGCAAGGAAAAGGAAAACAATACTATCCGCGTCATTATTTCTTAGGAAAAGAGCCTGCCGACTGGCGTAGTAATGTAAATTCCTCCAATCAAGTTGAAATCAAAAATATTTATCCTGGCATTTCTATAGAAATGCTTGAAGCAGATGACCGTCTCAAGTATAATTTCATCCTAAAAGCAAAGGCAAATCCCAATTTAATTGCGATGCACTACGAAGGATTAAAAAGTATACACCTAAAAGAGAAGGTCTTATTCTTGGAAACTACACTAGGAATCGTTACAGAAAGTGTTCCTCTAGCCTACCAAGTTATTGATGGAAAACAAGTCAAAGTTAGTTGTGACTATGAACTTCAAGGAAATACTGTTAAATTCAAATTAGGCCGTTACAAAGAGAACTACCCTCTGATAATAGATCCAATCTTAGATTTTTCAACCTTTTCGGGTAGCGGCGATCTCAACTTTGGCAACAGTGCCAGTTATGGTGACAATGGCAGTATTTATGGGGCGGGGGTAAACTTTGGAATAAACTATCCAGTAACCAATGGCGTATTTCAGTCAAGCTTTGAAGGTGATAGCGCCTTTAATGTAGATGTAACTATTAGTAAATTTGATGCCACGGGCAGTCAATTACTATATGCAACTTATTTGGGTGGTCGAGATATTGAAGTAGTTCATTCCATAATTGCAGCCGAAAATGGTGACCTTTATGTCTTAGGCAATACGGGTTCTTCCAACTTCCCTGTAACCGGCAATGCTTTTCAAAAGAACTTTGCGGGAGGTCCTTTTGCTACTTCTTTTGCATTTAATGACTATAATCACGGCAGTGATCTTTTCATTGCTACTATCTCCTCAGATGGAAGTCAATTACTCTCTTCTACTTATTGGGGAGGAAGCGGCAATGATGGTTATAACGAGGCGATCTATAAGAATTACGGCGATCATTACCGCGGAGAAATAATATTAGATGAAAGTGGCAATGTTTTAGTCCTTAGCAGCACTAATTCGATGGATATCCCGCTAAATCAAGCCAATGACATTCTTAGAAATGAAAGCTCTCAGGAAGCCATTGTAGCAAAGTTCAGTCCCTCTTTAGCAAACTTAGTTTGGGCTAAGTATTTTGGAGGCTCAGGTTCCGAAACAGGCTACTCTCTCAAAGAATTGGACAATAAAGTATACATTACGGGCACAACGGCAAGTGACGATTTAGAAGTTACCCCCAACGCCATTTATAATTCACGCCAAGGAGACTACGACGGCTACCTTGCAAGTTTTCATGCGGAAAATGGTAACCTATTAAACGCAACTTATTATGGCACAAATAAGGAAGACCAAAGTTTCTTAATGGATTATGACTATAATGGAAGCCTTTACATTTTTGGTCAAACAAAAGGGGCTTTTAGTGTAACGCCGGGAGTCTATTCGCAAGCAGGTTCGCGTCAATTTCTTAGTAAAATAGATAGTTCACTGAGTAACATTATTTGGCAAACGGTAGTGGGAAGTGGCCAAAATAAACAAGACATTGTTCCCAGTGCTTTTATGGTAGACGAATGCCTTAATATTTACATTTCTGGCTGGAGTGGTTTATCCAATTCGGTAAGCTTCCCAGCGATTCCCAATGGAAATACCTATGCATTACCGACCACTCCTGATGCCTTTCAAAATACAACTGACGGAAGTGATTTTTACTTTATGATTTTAGATCATAATGCGAATAACCTTCTCTATGCTAGTTATTTTGGTGGAGCAGATAATGAACATGTCGACGGCGGAACTAGTCGATTTAGCAAAGATGGCACCATCTATCAAGCGGTTTGTTCTAATTGCAATAATAAAAGTTTTCCAACCACACCCAATGGCTACTCTCCCACTAGCGGAAGTAACTCATGCAATATGGCAGTTTTAAAATTCAGCTTTCAACAAATTTTAGATGCCGATGCCCAAATCAATTTCACTACCGAAATTGATAGTATCTGCGATGGCTTGAAGGTGAATTTTCAAAATGCAAGTAATAATGCCACGAATTATCAATGGCTTTTTGGAAATGGCAATAGTTCTACGAGCTTAAATCCTAGTGTAACTTATAGCGAATTAGGCACTTATACTGTTACACTAATTGCTTACGATACAATTTGTAATATTTCAGATACTACGGTAATAGAGATTATTCATGATAAAATAAGTGAGCCAATCGCTGATTTCAATAGTGACTACATTGCTTGTGATAGTAGGCTTAGCGTTGATTTTGAAAATTTAAGTACCCGAGCCAATCGCTTTCATTGGGATTTTGGTGATGGAAGCACAAGCACGGATGCCACGCCCAGTCATAGTTTCGGTGCTTTTGATAATTATGAAATTATGCTCATCGCGGAAGATAGTGTTTGTAATCGCGCTGATACTATCTATCAAATGGTAAGCTTTAGCGATACCGCAGCTTTTCCTCAAGTAGAGCCCAGCATAAGTTCCTGCAGTAACGGCGCAATTGACATAAGTATTGAAAACGATCGCCCTTGGTTTTTATACTTCTGGGAAGTGGAAGCAAAAAGCTACCGCGGTAATGATCCCAATATTAAGTTTGAACAACCCGGCCAAAAAAACTTTAGCGTACTTATTAAAGACACCTTATGTAATCGTGAGTATATCCAAAACTTCGAACTTACACTTAGCGAAATTCGCAATGAAATTTTCACGCCGAATGCTTTTAGCCCTAATGGAGATGGCTTAAATGATTTGTACGAAATTTTTGGGGACCCCTGCTCGGTAGAAGCCAATTTGAAGATTTTTAACCGTTGGGGGCAAATGGTTTTTGAAACGGATCAGCCTTATAGTAAATTTTGGGATGGCTCTATAAATGGAAACCCCGCACCAAGCGGAGTTTACACATTTGTGATTCTTGAAGCGGGAAGAAAAGAACAAGGCTTCTTAAGCCTTATTCGTTAAAAAGCACTTCCCGTTCTAAATTAAGACTATCAATAAAAGCTCGGGCCTTTACTATATCTTTCTGTATAATTCTATCCTCCTCTATAAAAGGTACTTCTTCGCGGAAAGCGGATAAAAAGGATTCTAGAAAAGGTGAAGTTTTAGCTTCTCTAAAAAACAGAGCTTGTGAGGCCGTGATGAGCTCAATCGCTAAAACTGTTTTAACGTTGTCTATAACCTTTTGAAGCTTAGTGGCGGCATTGGCCCCCATGCTAACATGGTCTTCCTGACCATTAGAAGAAACGATACTATCTACCGATGCAGGGCTGCAGTATTGCTTATTTTGACTCACAATAGAAGCTGCGGTATATTGGGCAATCATTAAGCCACTGTTCAAACCTGGCTTGGCCACTAAAAAAGGTGGTAATTCACGTTGTCCACTTATTAATAAATAGGTTCTTCTTTCGGAGATGTTTCCTAACTCAGCCATGGCCATGGCAAAAGAATCTAGTGCAAGAGCCAAAGGCTGTCCGTGAAAATTACCTCCAGATATAATTTTATCCTCTTCTGCAAAAATGGTGGGGTTATCGGTAACCGAGTTTAATTCTGTTTCAAATACCGAAGCCACATAAGAGATTAAATCTTTGGACGCGCCATGTACTTGCGGCACACAACGGAAGGAATAGGGATCTTGCACGTGCTTTTTAGTTCCTTGCAATAATTCGCTTCCCTCCAAAAGGTCTAAAATATGTGAAGCTGTTTGAATTTGCCCTTTATGAGGTCTGGCATAATGAATAAGGGCATCGAAAGGTTCGGGACGTCCGTCGAAAGCATCTAGCGAAAGTGCTGCTGCTAGATCCGCTAGATAAAGCAATTTTTTGGCCTCGAAATAGGCATTGATACCCAATCCTAACATAAACTGCGTACCATTTAAAAGTGCCAAACCTTCTTTAGATTTCAACTTAATAGGGGCTTTGTTATGCAGTTTTAAGACCTGCGCACTCCCCTGCCATTCGTCGTTATAATAAACTTCTCCCTCCCCCATCAGCGCAAGCGATAAATGTGCAAGTGGTGCTAAATCGCCTGAAGCTCCTAAAGATCCTTGTTCAAATACTTGCGGAAAAATGTTATGATTATAAAAAAAGATCAGCTGTTCTAGAAGTTCTACCCTTACGCCCGACCGTCCTTGCGAAAAAGCCTTGGCCTTCAATAAAAGCATGGTGCGCACAAAACTGGAATCCATAACGGCACCTGTACCGCAGGCATGCGAACGAACTAAATTTTCTTGTAGCCTTTCGAGATCTTTACCTTCAATAGCCACATCGCAAAGAGAACCGAAACCAGTATTTATGCCGTAAATGGCACCCTCTTCGCGCTCCATTTTTTGATCGAGATAATCACGTCCCGCCTGAACTAGTCGAGCGGATTTCTCCGATAAAACAAGGCTATAATGTTCACTAAGAATAGTGTAAAGTTCAGCTAAACTTAAGTAGCTATCTTTAATAGTATGAATATTAGTGCGTTCCATAAGTATCTGATTGTGAGCTGTTAAATTTTTCCAATAATTCTATTCTTCCCATTTCCAGCTGCTCTCCACTTATCATATCCTTCAAGGTAAAGCGACCACTCGACATTTCATTTGAACCAATCATTACTACAAAAGAAACTTCCTTTTTGTTGGCATAAGCCATTTGTTTTTTCAGCTTAGCTTCGTCGGGGTAAACCTCCGATTTAACGTTTAGTTGCCTCAGTTCCCGTGCTAGCTTCATGGAATAAAGGGCCTCTTCTTGACCAAAATTAATGAAGAGTACTTCGGTAGTTTCTGACTTCAGCTCGGGCAAAAGATTGGCTTCCATTAAGGCCAATTCGATGCGATCAAGTCCGAACGAAATACCAATTCCTGGCATATCGTTTAAACCAAAAATCCCGGTAAGATCATCATAACGACCACCTCCACCGATTGACCCAATATCTATACCACTGGCTTTCACTTCGAAGATTGCGCCGGTATAATAATCCAGTCCGCGTGCCAGCGTAAAATCAAAAAATAACTGTTTATCAACTCCAATCTCTATAGCCTGATTATGGATAAAGCTTAAATCACTTAATCCTTCTGCTCCCATTTCTGAGTTGCCAATTAAAGAAGGTAGCATGGCTAGCATTTCCTCATTTGAGCCTTTTAAGCCAGCAATGCTAGTTATGGCCGCTGCCGCAGATGCGCCCATTTCCTTAGCCTTCATTTCATTTATAACACCTTTCAGACCAATTTTATCTAATTTATCCAGCGCCACCGTAAAAGCACCAAAGTGATCGCTTAGTCCGAAATTCTCAACGATACCCGCCAATACTTTGCGATGATTAAGACGAATTTCTACTGGTAGTTTCAGGCTTTCAAAAACCTCGCTATACAATGATATAAAGTCAAGTTCTAAAAGAAGTGAATCGGAACCTACCACATCAGCATCACACTGATAAAACTCACGATAACGTCCCTTTTGAGGTCGATCCGCACGCCAAACTGGTTGAATTTGATAGCGCTTGAAAGGAAATACTAATTCATTGCGATTTTGCACCACAAAGCGAGCAAAAGGAACGGTTAAATCGTAACGCAAGGCCTCTTCAACATTTTGATTTAAAGCTTTTTCCGCTTCATCTCCATCGGCCAGTGCCTTGGTTAATTTTTCGCCACGAGGCAATATTTTAAAAATTAATCGGTCTCCCTCTTCACCATATTTCCCGGTAAGGGTAGAAAGTTTTTCCATGGCAGGAGTTTCAATTGCCTGAAAGCCAAACTTTTTGAAAGAATCTTTTAAAATTCTTAATATATACTCGCGATTAAGCATTGCTTGCGGCAATTGATCTCGCGTTCCTTTAGGTAGAGAATGACTGTAAGACATATAAAATTTTGCCGCAAAAGTAGCCAAAAAATAGCGTCTGTCTAGAGTATACGACAATCCTTTAAAGCTTCATTATAACGTGAGGATAGTTCAAAGAAATACCAAGTTACCGCGTTATTTGAATAGTTTTCAAAAGGATTTTCATTGGAAAAGTAAATGGCAGACCAACCTTTAAGACCAAAATACTCGTAGGTTAATAGGGCCATGCAGCGCGCCTTGTGCTCTGTAATTTCGGCAGCAGTACCCTTCTGGTTTTGGTAAAGTTTTAAAATGCGATTGGTAACTTGATCCAAGTAGCGATTAAAAGTTAAACTTGAAACTCTATCGTAAAGTATCCGGTGCCAGTTCGGTGAGCCCGTCCGAAATTGGAGGGTAAAAGAATCACCAATTTTTAGTGGCATACCATTGCCCGCTAGCATTTGAACCCCTACGCCTCGCACATATGCTTTATCGCGATGATACTCATCGCCCACTTTGAAGCGATAAATTACCCGATTTCTTTCTATCCCTATTACTTCTGCTGTGCTATTGCTTGGGTCAGCATTAATATAAAAGGCCAAAACGAATTGATAACTATAAATACTGCTGAAGGATAAAAATACAATGACAAAAAAGGTAGTAATAGCAGCACGATAAGCTCTATTTTGTTCTTCTTGTTTCTGCTCGCGCCGCAAAGCAGCTCTTGCAAAAGCTTTTTTCCGCGCTTTTTCCGCGGCGGCCTTCTTCAGTAATTCGTATAGGCGCTGTCGTTCTTCGTCGCTCAGCTCTCTATTTTGATTCTTAGTTTTACGATAGCCGCTTATTATTTCGTAGGCCTCTACAATTTCTTTAAATTTCTCTTTTCCGTTCGGATTCAGATCGGGATGATAGCGCATCGCTAAACTGCGATAAGCTTTTTTCACCTCTACTTTGGAGGCATTGGCTGATAAGCCTAAAACTTGATAGTACTGATCCAAAAAATCCTAAAAATTTGTTTATTGCGGCTTTAAAAATACTCTGATAAATCCTTAACTTGACAATTATTAATTAAACAATTTTATGCTACCGTATATTTCACTCCTAGTTCTCCTGCTGGTTATAATTTTCTTTGGACTTTTTATCGTTAAACAGCAGCAAATTGCAGTGGTTGAACGATTTGGGAAATTCCGAAACACAAGATCACCAGGTATTCATTTGCTGATACCTTTAGTCGATCGAGTGGCTGGACGAGTAAATTTAAGAATACAGCAATTGGATGTTTTGGTAGAAACGAAAACGAAAGACGATGTTTTTGTTCAAATGAAGGTTTCAGTGCAGTATATGGTATTAAACACGGCGGTATTTGATGCCTTTTATCGTTTAGAAAATCCACAAGCCCAAATCACTTCCTATGTATTTGACACAGTGCGTGCAGAAGTACCGAAGCTACGCCTGGACGACGTTTTTGAAAAGAAAGATGATATTGCCAATGCTATTAAGCGTGAGCTTGAAGAAGCGATGAATACCTATGGTTATGGTATAATTAAAGCCCTTGTTACGGACATTGATCCCGATGATGCGGTGAAAAATGCCATGAATCGCATTAATGCGGCCGAAAGAGAAAAGGTAGCCGCCGAATATGATGGCGAAGCGGAAAGAATTCGGATCGTAGCCAAAGCTACAGCAGAAGCGGAGAGCAAACGATTACAAGGACAAGGAATTGCGGATCAAAGAAGGGAAATTGCTCGCGGATTAGAAGAGTCCGTTGAAGTATTAAATAAAGTAGGAATTAACTCGCAAGAGGCTTCTGCTTTGATTGTGATTACGCAGCACTACGATACTTTGCACGCCATCAGTGAAAACACACAAAGTAACCTAATCTTAATGCCCAACTCTCCCAATGCCGCTAGCAATATGCTAAATGAATTGGTTACTTCATTTGCCGTGGGTGGTGAAGTATCTAAAATGAATTCTAAAAAATCAGATTAAAGATATGCGCATCAACAGACTTATAGTCCTATTTTGCCTAAGCCTATTTTCTTTAAACACCTTTGCTCAAAATCAAACTTTTGGATTTGGCTTAGGAGGAGCAGCCTTCAAGGGTGAAACCTCAGATGACTTACAATCTATTGTAGAAGAAATTGGTGTTCAATCTCATCTTTATTATGCCATCGCTTTGAAGGATAGTCGCTGGCAAATAATGGCTCAAGTATACTACAACCGAATCGTCGCCGATATTAATATCAATTCCGTTAATGGTCAATTAGTTAGCTTTAGCACTAATTCCGAGCATTTTTTCACCTCCGCTGGTTTGCGTTTCTATTTTGACTCTTACACGCGACGATACCTTCCGCGCTTCGGCCATTCGGCACCTTTTCTTGGCGCTCATATTGGCGGAACTTTTTTTACTAATGAAACCAACACTCCCTTATTTAGTAATGAAGACAATATCATCATTAAGGATGGCGCTAGCCGAGATTTAGCTTTTCAATTAGAAGCCGGTTATCGTTTTTATCTAAATGAAATTTGGAGCATAGAAGCCAATGCCAATTTTCGTCACGGAACCAATGACTTGTGGGACGGAATTGGTGGGCATACCGAATTTAATGATTGGATCGTTTCACTATCTCTCGGCTTTGCCATTAATTTGTAAGTGCTTCGCTCAAACCTATTTATATGCTATTTTTAAAACGATCTCATACTTTTATTCTCTTTCTAATCATTGTATTGAGTAGTTTCCACATTGAAGCACAAAGAAACAATTTAAACTTTTTTGCGGGAATCATGGTAGTACAAGGTGAAGCTTCCGGTGGGGCATTACTTAGTGATGATATGGCAATAGGAGCTGGCCTTGGCTTTAATGCCCCGCTCTATAAAAATAAAATCGAGTTCGTTTCGAAATTGGAGTATTACAGCCTCCGTCTAGATTATATCGAACAAAGCAACCCTCAAAATATCGGCATTATGGAAGGAACTTGTACCCAGACCTCTGTGGGTATCGGTTTAAATATCTTTTTGAATAAAAGTACTGACTTAGTAAGTTTGTACCAGCCCTTTCGTCGCTACATTTCTGTTTTAGCAGGACTATTGGTACAAAACAATAGTTTAAATTTTAGCGATAACTTTAACTTTCCCAACCTACAAGGAACTTTTATTTTGCCCTTTGGTGAATTAGGCGCAGGCTTAAAAGTTAGAGTTAATCCCACTTGGTCAGTAAACTTTAATGCCGCCATTAGAACTACTCTTTCGGATGAAGTTGATGGCCTTATTGGAGCAACAGATTCGCCAGATATTATGGGCCTTATTCGTTTTGGAATTTCTTATAACTTAAAATAGATCTCCAACACTTCACCATTTGATAATCAATTAAAATGACTATCAAAAATAAAAAGTTAGAATTCGTTTAACTCTTATTATCAATTATTTAAAGACTAAATTGGCATATCAAATTAAATTTCGATAGCTTTACCCGATTCAAACATCTAAGTGAAATTTAGTTTATCAAAGCTTAATGAGGGTATTTGTAGTTTTATTAATTGTTTTTTTAGCCAAGACTTCTAAGGCGCAAAACTCTAGCGTAGCCGTGCATGGAACTGCCCTTAGTATTTTAGGCGAAACCACTGGTGGCTCTAGAATTGGTGATGATTTTGGCCTTGGACTAAATCTACGAATGGCCGCGCCTTTTTTCTTGAGAAATTTGGAAATTAATGGCGAAATCAGTTATTATCAAATCAATATCGATTACACCCAGTCAGGGTCTGAAATCAGTTTTAATCATACCAAAGCAAGTCAATACAATATAGGTGGAGGATTGACTCTTTACCTTTTTCAAAAGGGCAAAAGACCCTCTATGTATCATCCCTATCGCTTTTACATATCCGGTTATGCGGGTGCAAGTGCGCATACTAACGAAATAGTTGAAAGCCACAATATCAACCCCCGTTTTACAGTGTTTGAGGGCTTAAGCCTCTTCCCTTACGGAGATTTGTTAGGGGGAATTAAAATCCGCATTGATCCGCGAAACAGTATTGACCTTTTTACGGGAGCAAGAATGGCATTAAGTGATGCTGTTGACGGTATTGCGGGCACAGGAGGCGCTCCCGACCTTATGATTCGCCTTGGTCTTGGTTTTTGTCATAGCCTATAGTTTGTATTCTTTCAAAAATCGATTTATTTATTCATGGAAGTCATGTTTTTAATCGGTAGCATGCATCACCAAATTGCTGTGGTTAGAACCTATCTTTGCAAAAAAAATAGTCTTGTTCAAACCGTCAGCCCTCCTCTTAAAAGTATTTTTTTGGATTTTAATTGTCCTAAGTCTTAGCCCCTGGATTAATCCCCCAGTAGCCTTACTACTTGGCTTTTTGTTTAGCCATTTCTTATCTAACCCCTATGCTAAGCAAAACAAAGAGGCAGTAAATTGGACTTTAAAATCGGCAGTAGTTGGTTTGGGTTTTGGCCTATCAGCCGAAAAGGCTCTGAGTGCTGGTGCAGATGGATTCTTAATTACAGTAATAAGTATTAGCACTACTCTGCTATTAGGCTGGCTTTTAGGGAAAGCCTTAAAATTAAATAGCCGTTCTAGTTATTTGCTCTCTTCAGGCACCGCCATTTGTGGAGGTAGTGCCATTGCTGCTATCGCTCCAATTATAAAAGCTAACGAACGCGATATTAGTATGGCGATGGGTACGGTTTTCTTATTGAACTCTGTAGCCTTGATTATCTTCCCTTTTATTGGTGAAGCTCTTAGCCTTAGTCAGGAACAGTTTGGCTTATGGGCAGCCATTGCCATACATGATACTAGCTCTGTTGTGGGAGCGGCCGCTGCCTACGGTGAAGAAGCCTTAGAAATTGCTACCACCGTAAAGCTCGCGAGAGCCTTATGGATTATTCCCTTAGCACTAATTACCGCTCGGATCTTTAAAAGCGAAGGGAAAATTAAGTTTCCTTATTTTATTCTACTTTTTATCGCAGCAATTATTATTAACTCCTACCTGGGTTTCCCAAAGGAGTTCAGTGACGGTATCAGTCAAGTTTCGAGGCGAGTACTTACCGCCACGTTATTTTTAGTAGGAGCTGGACTTTCGGTTAAAAAAATCAAGCAAGCTGGAGTGCCATCCTTAATTTTAGGATTGAGCTTATGGATTTTTATTTCCCTTAGTAGTTTGGCCTTTATCTTTTGGTATAACTAAAAAAGGAGTGCTTTAAAACCTAAAAGCAATTGCCAAATTAGGGTTATCAAGGACAATAGGATGTAAAGATATTTTCTAACGAAATTTTTTAGCTTCGTTCTATTTAGCTTAAATCCCGCACTTTCCAGTAGATGCGAATAAAAAGTAGTATCGTCGCTTACATCTAAATCGTGCTTAGCATTTAATAAGCACCTATTGAAAACTATGAATTGAATTACGACTAGTAGGTAAGCAGTAACCATTAAGTACCATGAAAATAAAAATGGCCCGAGCCAAGCCAACAGTGTAATTAGTAGGTGAAACCAAAAAACCCAATTGCGGGCACTATGTGATTGAGCGTTACTCATCTTAAAGGTTCAATTTATACTTGAGAGAATTGCATCGAATAAAGTCGGGTATAAAATCCACCCTCAGCTAAAAGTTCTTCGTGGGTGCCCTCTTCCACCACTTCACCATGATCCATAACTATAATTTTATTAGCCTTTTTAATGGTCGCTAATCTATGCGCAATAACCACTGAAGTGCGGCCTTCCGTAATCTTTTCAATTGCTTTTTGAATCAATTGCTCACTTTGGGTGTCAATAGAGCTGGTCGCTTCATCTAAAACCAAAACTGAGGGATTAGAAACATAGGCCCTTAAAAAGGAAAGTAATTGTCGTTGTCCCACGGAAAGCATATTACCTCTTTCCTGCACATTATAATTATACTGATCAGGCAGAGATTCAATAAAATCGTTTACCCCAATAAAGGCGGCAGCTTCCGCCACTTCTTCGTGACTAATATCCTTGTTTAGGGTAATGTTGTTTTTAATGGAATCACTAAATAAGAACACATCTTGGAGAACCACAGCAATATTCTCTCTTAAATTACCCAATTTTATTTTTCTAATATCCACCCCATCGAGTAATATTTCACCTTCCCAAATTTCATAAAAACGGCCCAGAAGGTTTATCAAGGTTGACTTACCTGCTCCTGTTGCGCCAACTATCGCTAGGGTTTCGCCTGGAGCCGCTCTAAAGCTTACATTTTTAATAATTGGCTCATCTGGTAAATACCCGAAGGTTACATTTCGAAATTCTATTTCCCCTTTTACCTCCGAAAGTTCCTCTTCACCCTTATCCTCAATTCGATCTTTAGTATCTAATACCTTAAAAACTCTTTCACTACTTACCATGCCCATTTGCAAAGTATTGAAGCGATCGGCGAGCTGGCGCAAAGGACGAAATAGCATGTTCACAAAAATAATAATGGCTGTTATTTCACCAAGTGTTATGTCTCTACTTGGAGCATCACCAGCCCAGTTAAAGAAATTGTGCATCCAAATTTGTAGCGAATATTTTTCACTAACACCTGCCGCTTGTAAACCACCATACCATACTACTAGACCAATACTTATGGCACTCATAATTTCTATAACCGGCAGAAAGATTGAAAAATACCAAATTGAGCGAATGTGCGCCTCGCGATGTAAATCGTTATTTTCTTTAAAGCTTTTCATTTCTGAGGCCTCACGATTAAAAATCTGCACGACGTTCATACCGCTAATATGTTCTTGTACGAAAGCGTTAAGCGTGGCCACTTGGGTTCTAACGTCTTGAAATGATGCCTTTATTTTAAGCTGAAATAAGCGTGTAGCATAATATAAAACAGGCACAACAGAAAGAGATATAAGCACTAAGCGATAGTCGAAAAAATAAAACATCGCAAGGACCATTACCACAATTTTTAGCAGGTCACCAAAAATAACGAGGATGCCCGAAGCAAAAATATCCGCAATGGTTTCTATATCGGAAACCGCCCTGGTTACTAGGGTACCGATTGGCGTTTGATCGAAATACTTCAGTTTGAAAGATAGAATGTGCTGGTAAAGCTGAATGCGTAAATCGCGGATAATACTTTGACCTAAAAAATTTGCTCCAAAAATAAATAGGAATTGAATTAAAGCCTCTAGAACCAAAAGAACCCCTAAAATTAGGGTGAAGTTCAATAACATATCCGCATTAGGAACAAGGATAAAATTATCGATGCTGTACTGAATTAAAATAGGCCTCGCGGTAGACAAGGCACTGAGCAATAGCGTGAGAACGAAAGAACCGTAATATACAAAGCGATAAGGCTTCACATAGGTTAAAATTTTTGCTAAAAGATTCAAATCGAATGCTTTACCACTAACTCCTTCTGCCATTTATATAAAAATATCTTGAGGGTAAACTACCCTAATTAAGTATAATCCTTGTGCTGGAACAGACTGTCCAGCTTTTTTTCGGTCTTGCGCTTCTATCATTTTCTGAAAGTCCTCCAAACACATTCTTCCTTTACCTACTTCCAGCAAACTGCCCACAATCGCTCTAACCATGTTTCGTAAAAACCGATCCGCACTAATATGAAAAACCCACTCTGCCCCGCGGTCTTCCCAATAAGCTTGGCGAATGTCGCAGATATTTGTTTTGGTTTGCGTTCTCGATTTTGAAAAGGAGCTAAAATCCCTTTTACCAATGAGTAAATTAGATGCCGCTTGCATGGCTTCTAAATTTAGGGGGTAAAAAATATTAGCTGCTAAGTTATGATTAAATGGACTTCTTTGCCTGTTTATTCGATACTCGTAAGATCGTTGAATGGCATCAAAACGAGCATGGATATTTGGTTTAACAACAAACATGGCATTAATAACCACATCTGGCGCAAGCAGCTTGTTTAGGTTTTGCACTAAGGTAGAAGTGTCTTCAATCCCTTCATCCCAATCGAAATGAGCGAACATCTCTTTAGCATGCACTCCCGTGTCGGTGCGACCAGCAGCAATAACATTAATATCCTTTCTTAACAAAAGTGATAAATGCTTGTTAAGATGTTCTTGTACCGTATAGCCATTAGGCTGAATTTGCCAACCGTGAAAATGGGTGCCGAGATAAGCAAGTTTTAGGAAATAGCGCAAAAGGACTTTCTTTGCGGCAAAGGTATTTAAAAGCTAGAAGAAGATACATGAAGATTACTCTATTAAGCGATAGTCATTCTTATATGGATGAGCAAGTTTTAAAGTTATGCGCAGGAAGCGATGAAATTTGGCATGCGGGTGATATCGGTAGCCCTAGAGTATGCGATCAACTAGCTAAAGTGGCTAAAGTTAGAGCCGTTTTTGGGAATATTGATGACCCAAGCCTACGGAGAGAATGGCCCGAAGTACTAGCTTTCGAAATTGAAAAGTATAAAGTTTGGATGACCCATATTGGTGGTTATCCTGGTAGATATCATCGTGGCATTAAAGAAAAGCTTCGTGAATTCAAACCCGATCTTTATATCTGTGGTCATAGCCATATATTAAAAGTGATGTCTGACAAGGATTTGGGATTACTCCATATGAATCCTGGTGCGATTGGTAAACAAGGTCTACACCAAATAAGAACCTTACTCCGCTTTAAAATTGAGAACGGAAAGTTAAGTGATTTGGAAGTTGTTGAACTGGAACGCTGGCCTAAAAACTAACGTAAGCGATCGGCCGCTCTAATCATCATTTCGTCTTGCATAACTCCACGGTTGGCTAGCGAAATTAAAACAACACTTACGATAGGCAGGAAAATACCGATGCCTAAAGCTTTAGGATCGGTGCCGAAATTCTCGTACCAGAAGTAAAAAAGAAAACCGATCACGATAAAAAGAAGAATAATATTGAGTCGCCCCAACACCACTTGCAGCTGACGCCTTTTAAACATAAAAAGAGCTACAAAACTTAAAATAGCACTTAAAATAAAGAGCGTCAAGAAAATAGGATAATCCACCAAAGTCTTACGCCCTGTCTCGCTTTGAAAAAAGCTCACAAAAAAAGCAAGAAGGCCCATGATTAAACCTGAGGCCGCGAAATATAGCGTCTGAATTCTCTGAATCATTTTAAAATTTTCGACAAAATTGCTAAAAATTGTGGGATAAGCTTAGGCTTAATGGAATTCTTTGTAATATTGTGCACCTTGTTAAGGAAAACGATTTGTAAAAATATCCTAGTTAAAGGACATGCCTTAGCACAATCACCATCTTTTATTTCATCTTTTTAGAAAGATTAAGCAAAATTATCTTTTTGTATTCCCATGTACGACATTAATCAGTTAAAGGCTTTAAAGCTGCCCGAGCTTAGGCAAATTGGAGAAGCCGCCCGCATTAGTAAATTCCGCACTATCAAGAAATTAGAGCTTATCTATGCGATTTTAGATAAACAAGCCGTAAACCCAGAGGCGGTTAAAGACATTAAGTTTACGCCGGTACCGGACGACAAGCCTGCTGAAGTTGAAATGGCTCCAGAACCAAAAGAAAAAGTTATTTCGGCGAAGCCAATCCTTCGGAAAAAAAATCCCGAGGAAAATAAAGAGTCTAGCACTGAAAACCCTAAAGCTGCTGGCGACCAACGCAGAGATCCGCGTGCCAAAAACACCGACTCGCGTCCTCCACGCGGAGATAGACAGAACGAAAAGCTTCCCAATAAGCGTACAAATCCCGACTTAAAAGAGGACGAAGCAAAGGATGGTCCTGAGAATAGTGCAAAACCTATTATCAAAGATCGAAGAAACGATAACCCTCGCGATAACCGTCCTCATAAAAACGATAATCGTAAAAACGATCCCCGCCCAGAAGCTCGTAAAGACGAAAGAAAGGAGGATCGTAATGATGATCGTAAAGAGGACAGAAAGGATGATCGTAAAGAAGAGCGCAATGATAATAACCGCACTGAAAATCGCTCGGATAACAACCGTAACGATTCTAACCGCGGCCAAGACTCAAGGCAGAATAACAATCCTAGACAAAACAACAATCAACGTAATCGCCATCGCGAATATGACTTTGATGGTATTGTAGTAAGCGAAGGCGTATTAGAAATGATGCCGGATGGTTATGGTTTCTTGCGTTCAAGCGATTTCAACTATTTAAATTCCCCTGACGATATTTATGTGTCACAAAACCAAGTAAAGCTTTTTGGCTTGCGCACGGGTGACACAGTAAAGGGTCAGATTAGGCCTCCGAAAGAAGGTGAAAAATATTTTCCATTAGTTAAAGTAGAAAGTATT
>Ga0075467_10000877_pt1 | contig 24583 bp, 28 predicted proteins | sample DEB08_DNA_9_FD_75067 | JGI IMG/M metagenome (GOLD analysis project Ga0075467, IMG submission 75067) | Aqueous microbial communities from the Delaware River and Bay under freshwater to marine salinity gradient to study organic matter... | ecosystem: Environmental > Aquatic > Marine > Coastal ... | reverse complement strand
GTTTTCCTGCCCCCCGTGGAAACGCTGGAGGATTACTTGGAGCTGATCGCCGCCACCGAATCCGCCGCCAAATCCATTGGCCGCAAAGTCCTGATCGAAGGCTACAGCCCGCCCAGCGACCCGCGCATCGAGGTCATGCGCATCGCCCCCGATCCGGGCGTGATTGAGGTGAACATCCATCCCGCCGCCACTTGGGCAGATTGCGTCCGCACGACTGAGACTGTGTATGAAGAGGCCCGTCAATGCCGTCTTGGTGCCGATAAATTCATGCTTGATGGTCGCCACACCGGCACAGGCGGCGGCAATCATGTGGTTGTCGGCGGGGCCACCCCCATCGACAGCCCGTTCCTGCGCCGCCCTGATCTGCTCAAAAGTCTGATCTTGTTCTGGCAGCGCCACCCCAGCCTGTCTTATCTCTTTGCAGGCACCTTTGTCGGCCCCACATCCCAAGCGCCCCGCATTGACGAGGCGCGCCATGATGTAATGTACGAACTCGAAATAGCACTCGACCAAATCTGGCCGCCGTCAGATGGCACCCCGCCCCCACCATGGCTGACCGACCGTTTGCTGCGCAACAGCCTGATTGATGTGACCGGCAACACTCACCGCACCGAGATTTGCATCGACAAACTTTATTCCCCCGATGGCCCCACAGGCCGCCTGGGGCTGGTCGAGTTCCGCGGTTTTGAAATGCCACCAAACCCCCGGATGAGCCTTGCACAACAAGTCCTGCTCCGCGCCATTATCGCGCGTTGTTGGGAGGCGCCAATCAGCGGCAATCTAACCCGCTGGGGCACCACGCTGCATGACCGTTTCATGCTGCCCGCCTTTATCTGGGATGATTTCCTCGATGTGCTGGGTGATTTGCGCGGGCATGACATGGTGCTGGATCCCGCGTGGTTCGCCGCCCAAGCCGAATTCCGTTTCCCATTCTGTGGTGAGGTGACATACGAAGGCGTCACCTTGGAGCTGCGCCAAGCGTTGGAGCCGTGGCATGTGATGGGCGAAACCGGGGCCATCGGCGGCACCGTGCGCTATACCGACAGTTCCGTCGAACGGCTTCAGGTCAAACTGTCTGGCGCCAACCCGGACCGCTACCGCGTTACCGCCAACAAACGCTTTGTTCCGCTGAACCAAACCGGCAAAACCGGCGAACGCGTCGGCGGCGTGCGCTATAAGGCGTGGAAACCCGCGCTCTCCATGCACCCTGTGCTAGAGGTCGATGCGCCTCTGACCTTTGATATCTATGACACTTGGACAGGCCGCTCTTTGGGGGGCTGCCGCTATCACGTCGCCCATCCCGGCGGTCGCAGCTTTGATACCTTCCCGGTGAATGGAAACGAGGCCGAGGCGCGCAGGCTCTCACGCTTTGAACCCATGGGTCACAGCGTGGGGCCGTTTGAACCCCCGTCCGAAACCCCGCACCCGGAATTTCCCATGACGCTGGATTTGCGCCGTCGCCCTGGTCTTTAACCGCAATGCAAAGCCAACCGAACGCCCCCGCAGATCAAATCGCCGCCTACGCCCAGCGCGCAGGCGGGCGGGATGAAATGCTGGACGCGTCCGGTCAGGTCAAACCCGTCTGGGCGCAGTTCATCTCGCATGTCTGCACCTTGTCGGATGACGATCTGGCCAAACGCTTCGCGCGCGGCGATCAGTATTTGCGCGATGCAGGCGTGCTTTTTCGCCAATATGATGAGGCAGTGTCGACCGAACGCGAATGGCCCCTCAGCCATATTCCGGTGATCATGGATCAGGCAGAGTGGGCGCAAATCGCAACCGGCCTTACCCAACGTGCAGACCTGCTGGAACTGGTGGTGCGCGACCTCTACGGCGAAAACCGACTGGTGGCTTCGGGCCAACTGCCCGCAGGTCTGCTTGCCCAAAACCCCGCGTGGTTGCGCCCGTTGGTCGGCATCAAACCTGCGGCCAAGAATTACCTCAACCTTCTGTCCTTTGAAATCGGCCGCGGTCCCGATAACAAATGGTGGGTCATCTCTGATCTGGTCGAGGCCCCCTCGACCGCCGGTTTCGCCCTCGAAAACCGCGTGGCCATGACCCGCGCGTTCCCCAACCATTTCGCCGGTGCCAATATCCACCGCCTTGCTGGCTTCTTTCAGGATTTTCAGAAAACCCTGTTCGATATGCGCGGCAAAACCGACGGCGAAATCGCCATCCTCTCGCCCGGTCAAATGAACCAAAACTATGCCGAACATGCCTATATCGCCCGCTATCTGGGCCTGTTGCTGGTTGAAGGCGAGGATCTGATTGTCCAAAACGGCCGCGCCCTTGTGCGCACGGTCGCAGGCCCCAAACCTATCACCTTGCTGTGGAACCGCCTGCCCGGCGCGCTGTGTGATCCGCTGGAACTTGACCCAGGCTCGCTGCTTGGCACCCCCGGTCTGTTGGATGCCCTGCGCAGCCAATCCCTTAAAATGGTCAACGCGCTTGGCAGCGGCGTGCTGGAAACCCGCGCGCTCATGGCGTTCTTGCCCAAGATCGCGCGCAAACTGCTTGGCGAACCGCTGGCGATGCCCAACATCGCGACATGGTGGTGCGGCCAGCAAAGCGAGCGTGACTACGTCACAGCCCACAGCCCCCGCATGATGATCGGCTCGGCCTTTTCCACCCTTCCCCTCATGGCCAGCCAAGACAGTACCCTCGCCCCTGCCAACCTTGCGGACCTGCTTAAAACCGCAGGCCACGAATTGGTGGGCCAAGAGGCAGTCACCCTGTCCACCACCCCGACCATGGAAAACGGCACCCTCGTGCCTCGCCCCCTCAGCTTGCGCATCTTTATGGCCCGCACCCGTGACGGTTGGCAGGTCATGCCGGGCGGCTACGCGCGTGTCAGCGCGGGCCATGACGCCACAGCCTTTGCCATGCAGCGCGGCGGCAAAGTGGCCGATGTCTGGGTCGTCAGCGACCAACCCGTGCCAAAACCCAGCCTCATCCCCGATGCCACCCTGCGCCAAGCCGCTACCCGCGCCTTGCCCAGCCGCGCGGCGGATAACCTGTTCTGGTTGGGCCGCTATGTCGAACGTGCCGAACTGCATATGCGGCTGTTTCGCGCCTATGTCGCCCGCCTGAACGACGGCGCCGCCCCTGATGCGCCGCTGCCGTGCCTGCTACGCGATACCCTGATGAAAAATACCAAACCTGCCGATATGGTCACAGGCTTCAGCGCCCCTCTTACTGATGCCCTGCGCGCCGCGTCGAAAATCGGCGACCGCTTTTCCCCCGATGGCATGATGTCCCTGCGAGGCCTTGTCGCGCTGTCCAACAGCTTTCACACCCGCAACCTGACCCCCGATGAACTGCCCCGCGAAATCAGCACCCTACTGCGCCAAATCGCGGGCTTTGCAGGCCTCGTGCATGAAAACATGTATAACTCCGATGGCTGGCGGTTCCTCAGTTTGGGGATGTCACTCGAACGCGCCAGTTCTATGTCCAATACCCTTGCCGTCCTGACCGCCCCTGATGCCCCCGATGGCGCGCTCGACCTTGCGCTGGAACTCGGCGACAGTGTGGTCGCCCACCGCGCCCGCTTTTCCATCTTTGCCGATCCGGCCTCGGTGCTGGACCTTTTGGCGCTGGATGATCAAAACCCCCGCGCGATCCGCTACCACATCACCCGTGCCCGCAACCATATCGCCGAACTGCCGGGCCATGCGATGGGCCATCGCCTGACCCCGGTTGCCCGTGCAGTCCTGTTGCTGGAAACCCAACTTGCCACCGCTACGGTGACCACCCTTACCTCCGAAACCTTGCTGAAAATCGACCGTGATATCTGGGCGCTGGCCGATACCCTGACCTCGGCGCATCTGGTATGATCTACGACGTCCGACTTGCGATCACCCACAGCTACGCCCAGCCTGCCGGCAACAGCCGGCACCTGCTGCGCGTGCTGCCGCAAACCCTGCCGGGCCGCCAACAACTGTCGTCCTACCTGATCGACGTGAACCCTTTGCCCGACCAGCGCACCGACCGCACCGATTTCTTTGGCACCGCCTTGACCACTATCACCCATTCTGACCCGCATCTGAAAATGACCATCCAAATGGCCTGCCGCGTCACAATGTCCCCACCGCAAGCGTGGCGCGACACCTCGCTGGCGCTGCCCCAATTGCATGATCAGGTCCGCACCTGCCGCGACCTTGCACCTGCCGCCCCCGTGCATTTCCTCGGGCCCTCCTACCGGCTTGCGCCCAACGGGGATATCGCCGCCTTTGCCCGCGATGTGACCCAAAAAGGCGACACCGTGGCCCAAACCACCATCCGTCTGGGCAAGGCCTTGTATGACGCGATGACCTTTGACGCCAAGGCGACCACGGTCGATACCTCCGCCGCCACCGCCTTTGCCCAACGCCGTGGCGTGTGTCAGGATTTCACCCATATAATGATCATCGCCCTGCAATCCTTGGGCATTCCCGCAGGCTATGTCAGCGGCTACCTGCGCACCTTGCCCCCACCGGGCAAACCGAGGCTGGAAGGCGTAGACGCCATGCACGCTTGGGTCCGCGCATGGTGCGGCCCGGCGATGGGCTGGATAGAATACGACCCCACCAACGCCACGCTGATCAGTACCGACCACATCGTCGTAGGCTACGGCCGCGACTACGCCGACGTCAGCCCGATCTCGGGCCACCTAAGGCTCGCCGGCGCGCCAGTATCCAAGCAAACTGTCGATGTAGCGCCTGTGGGCGAATAAACGTTGCTCGGCCTAGTGGGGTAGGTGCAAGCCGCCATGAGGATGACCTGATAACTTGGCGAACCACGACGAGAGCTAAGAATGCGCCTTTACGGCATCCTCGATTGCGGCACTAAATTGATAAATCTCTTTCAAATTTCCGATCACATGCCGTGTCTCAACCTTATTTGCGTCAAAAATGCTTAGGCGTTTGATGCGGCTGTCGGAACGCCTGATGCAACTTGCCCGCGCAGAAGGGGCGCAATCATTTTCAGCCGCCCCGCATGACCTGACGCAGGTTTTGCGGCTGCTCGTCGTGGATTCTGGGCGTGGCAATGATGCAGGGCGAATAGATCTAAGATTGCCAAAGTCTGCGGTCCCATCCAGAATTGCCCCTGATGCCGTTGCTATTGTCGCGCGCAACTTGATAGAGAATGCCCTGCGCCATAGTGATAGTGACAAAATCAGGGTCATATTAACGGATGCCGGCTCGATGTGTGTCGAAAACGATTGCCCCGCAATACCCGAAGCCCTACTCGCTGACCTTTCAGGACGGTTTATCCGCGGTCTAGATGCGGGCAGCGGAAGCCGCCTTAGCCTTGCAATTGTCCGAACCATTGCAGATCGTACCGGCGCCGCCATGACACTGACTTCCCCCTTACCGGAGCGCGCGCGCGGCTTTCGTGCGTCATTCCAACTCGGGTTCAAATATTCGAGCTAAGCCTTATTTAGAAAGATGGAACATCCAATGACCCAATCCTATGAATCTGCCCATGAGGAACTGCATTTCATCAATCGCTCCGGTTGGCTCCGCGCCGCCGTTTTGGGTGCGAACGATGGCATTGTCTCGGTGTCATCACTGATCGTCGGGGTGGCAGCAGCAGACACAAGCACAACAACTATTGTGGTCGCGGGTGCGGCGGGACTTGCGGCTGGTGCCATGTCGATGGCTGCCGGTGAGTATGTTTCGGTCAGTTCGCAATCGGATACTGAACGCGCCGATATTGCCCGCGAAAAACAAGCGCTGATCGACACGCCTGCCGCAGAAGAGGCGGAACTGGCCTCTATTTATGAATCGCGCGGATTGTCGGTTGCTACGGCGGCTTTGGTGGCGCGCGAACTGACCGAAAAGGATGCCTTGGCGGCACATGTCCGTGACGAGCTTGGGTTATCAGAGGTGCATGCGGCGAACCCTTTACAGGCGGCTTTGGCTTCAGGCCTGACATTCACGATTGCGGCGGCTTTGCCCTTGGCAGCCGCGATTATGGCTCCAAGTGACAAAGTCATTCCAACGGTGGTTATTTCGACGCTCGTCTGCCTTGCAGGGCTGGGGGCTGTCGGGGCGCATGTCGGCGGCGCACCCAAGCCGCGTGCAACCGCGCGTGTCCTGTTCTGGGGGGCTGCTGCTATGGCGATCACTGCCGGCGTCGGCCGTATTTTTGGGGTCAGTGTATAGTCCAAAAGGCACCCGTCGAATAGGGACGGGCGGTCATGGGCCTGAAATGGGTCCGCCAAGCGGCCTTTAGCTGTTTTGAAAAGGGGGCCGCAGCGTTGTTTGCACCACAGCGCTGCGCCATTATTACTAGCGCAACCAACACTCCCAAAACACTGCGCGTTGCTGGGCCCGTCAGGCATTCTGGCTTTCCCGGACATCTTGTCAAAATCGCATTTGGTGTCGCAAGACAGCCGCCTACCCGAGCCAAGTTTGTGCTGGCGCAACGTCTGGCGACACTTCCTGTGCTAGCCTGCTCGCAACGCGCAAAGGGGTTCCGATGTCTGGTGCCAAAGCCACAATAGATTTAGACATGCCGTTGTCGGTGTTGATGGCGCTCTGGCCTGCGACGATCCCGGTGTTTTTGCGGTACAACACTTTGTGCGTGGGCTGCCTTGTCGTTCCGTTTCACACAGTAGCGGACACCTGCAATGAGTATGGCATTGATCAGCCTGCATTGGTTGCGGCTTTGGAACAGGCTATACGCCAGTCATAGGCCCTGCGCCAATCACCACCAAACGGTGCGGATCGGTCACCACAATATGCCGCCGTTCGCTTTTCACCACCCCGTCACGCTCCCACCCACTTAACAGCCTGCTAACCGTATGCAGCGTAGTGCCGCTCATTTCGGATAGATCTTGGCGTGTGATGGGAAAGGCAATCTCAATGCCTTCATCGGTTTTGCGACCATTTTGATGGATCAGCCGTAAAACCGCATGGGCCACCCGTTGTTCGACGGCCTGCGTCGCCATTTCTACAATCCGCGCATTTATTTCGGCCACCCGCCCACCGATCATCTTGGCCGAGCCGGGACCAAAGCTTTTGTATCGTTGCACAAAGCCGTGCCACAGGTCCGCAGGCCAGCACAGCACCACACAGTCCGCAGCCGCCACTGCTGTTGCAGGATAGTGGCTGTGGCCCAAGGCAGGCGCGATACCGAAAAGCTGACCGGGCGGTATGTGCAGGGCAATCACTTGCTCACCCTCGGGCGTCAGGCGAATGACACGGATATGTCCGTCCAACAGCAAAAAGAACCGATCCGCCAGCGTGCCCTCATCAAAGATATGCGCGCCGGTGTCAAACCTGCGGGTATGCGCAAGATCAAGGATCTCGCGCAATGCATCTAGCGACAGCGCCTCAAACAAAGGGATTTTGGTCAGCAAACTAGCGTCAAGATGTGGCACGTCAGAATCCGGTCCAAGAGAGGGTCTCTTAACCTAAACATGCCTGAGCGCTCTCTGAAACCTTTATCAGCGGTTTTGGAAAACCTCGCCCGAATTTGCGCCAGCACAACGTTGCAGTGCCTGGGGCTTGGTAAAACCAGCGCAACAGAAAATCCTGAAAGGAAAGATCATGTTCAAGACCCTGTCCATCGCCGTTTCACTGGCGGCACTGCTTGGCTCCTCGGCACTCGCCGAAGTGCATGAAGTGCAGATGTTGAACAAAGGTGAAGCCGGAACCATGGTGTTTGAGCCGGGCTTCTTGCGCATCGCAAAAGGCGACACGGTCAAGTTTGTGGCCGCCAGCAAGGGCCACAACGCCCAGAGCATTGAAGGCATGATGCCCGCAGACGCCACTGAATTCCAAGGCAAACTCAACGAAGAAATCGAAGTCGTTTTTGATGTTGAAGGCGTCTATGGCGTGCAATGCAAACCCCATTTTGCCATGGGCATGGTTGCGACCATTGCCGTGGGTGAAGCCACCGCCCCCGATGATTTTCTAGCGGGCCGTCTGCCCAAGAAAGCCAAAGAGCGTTTTGAGGCGCAGCTCGCCAACCAATAAACCACCCATTTCCCCGCTCAAAAGGTGTTTCGGCATGAGGCCAACCACCCAAGGGCCTTTATAGGAGGTCGATATGACCAAACTCTATAATCCCGGACTAATGCCAACCAGCCGCCGCAATGTGTTGCGCGGAACTGCCCTCGCGGGTGCTGCGGCCTTTGTTGGTGGCATCGCAACACCTGCTGCCGCGCGCCTTGGCCCTCATGCACGGGTCCGCCCGGTATCGCCTATGGTTGTTCAAGCGCAGGCAGATGCAATTGCGAAGGCAACCCCTATGGACGTGAGCGGGCTTACCCGTGTGCGTCAGGAACTGGTTGCCCCTCCCTTTGCCCCGGTCCACGAACAAGTGGCAAGCGGTCCGCCAAAGATCGTTGAAATCACCATGGAAACCGAAGAGCGGCTGATGGTGGTGAATGAAGACACCGGCGCCAGCATCTGGGCGCTCACCTATAACGGCTCGGTGCCTGGCCCGTTGATCATCGTGCATCAAGATGACTATGTAGAACTGACCCTGCGCAACCCGGCAGCCAGCCAAATGGAACACAATATCGACTTCCATGCGTCGACAGGCGCTTTGGGCGGCGGTGGTCTAACTCATGTGTTTCCGGGCGAAGAAACGGTGATGCGCTGGAAAGCAACAAAAACGGGCGTGTTCACCTATCACTGCGCGCCGGGTGGCGAGATGATCCCGTATCACGTTTGCCACGGCATGAACGGCACAGTCATGGTGCTGCAGCGTGATGGTCTGAAAGATGGCGATGGCAACCCGCTACGCTACGATGAAATCGCTTATTTCGGCGAGCAGGACTACTATCTGCCCAAGGATGAGAAAGGCGACTACAAACAATATGAAGCCGCTGGTGACGACTTTGCCGACAGCCTTGATGCCATGCGGACCCTGACACCAACCCATTCGGTGTTCAACGGTGCGGTAGGTGCCTTGACGGGCGAAAATGCACTGAAGTCAACGGTTGGTAAAACTGTGTTGATGATCCACAATCAGGCCAACCGTGACACGCGGCCCCACCTGATTGGCGGGCATGGTAACTTCGTCTGGCAAAGCGGCAAGTTCGGCAATGCGCCCGAAGTGGGGCTTGAGACATGGTTCGTGCGGGGCGGGTCTTCGGTAGCTGCGATGTATACCTTTGAACAGCCGGGCGTCTATGCCTACGTCAATCACAACCTGATTGAGGCCGCGTTGCTTGGGGCCACCGCCCATTTTGTTGTCGATGGCGAATGGGACAATGCCTTGATGGAACAGCTTGTGCCACCTCGGGCAACCGAAACCTGATCGCCTCTTTGCAAAAGGCAGCATGATATGAAAACCACCGCGCCCTTGGTCAAACGCCGCCCTTTCATCGGGGCAATGTTCATGGGCGCGGTTCTGGCTTTGGGGGCCGCGCTGTGGGTGCAGCGCGGCCCCGACCTGACGTATTTACCCGACCTTGCCGAGGTGCATTTGCCACAAGGCAAGTCCCTGTATGTTCAGGTGCATGAAGTAACCTTGGCCGATTGGAACCGTTGCTTTGACGCAGGTGCCTGCGCCCTGCAACTGCGCCCGCCTGTCGGGCGTGCCGAGCAATCTTTTCCGGCAACGGGGATAAGTTGGATTGATGCCAATGACTATATCGCATGGATCAACCGCAACGCCCGCCACAGGTTTCGTTTGCCCACCGCTGCCGAATGGCTGTCCATCGCCGCCGAGGTGATCCCGGATAAACCCGTCCCTATCTTTGCGTCCCCCAATCTTGATTGGGCATCGGCCTATTTGATAGAAGGCCTGAAAAGCCGCAGGCTAGAGGCTGCGGGAAGCTATTCAGTAACCAAAGACGGCGTGGCCGATTTGGATGGCAATGTTTGGGAATGGACGCAAGATTGCTTTAATGATCCCGGCTTGCCGTCAGACCGCTGCCCCGCCTTTTATGTGATGGGAGAGCACGAGGCCGTAATGTCTTTTCTTGTCCGCGATCCAGCACGCGGCGGCTGTGCCGTGGGGTCGCCCCCTGCCCATCTGGGCATGCGCTTGGTCACAGACAGCAAACCGGGCGCCTAGCCCAGTTGCCAAGGCGCCCAAGTGTCGGGGTCACGACAGGGGCTTTTGGCCTTGTGGTGCAAGCCCACCTACGCCGTTGACATCACGCGCGTCCGCATTAAAATTTGGTTAACAGAAAAATGAAAACCATTATATTTCAGCGCATTATGCAGATGTCCGCGCGCGGTCACTTGCGTCTAATCAGGCGCGTTTTCCCAAAGCAGCGACCCCCAGAACTTCTAGAATCTTGCTTTCAATCTGGGCCGCATCCAGCCCGGCTACCCGATACATCGCCTCGGGGCTAGCCTGATCAATAAAGATATCCGGCAGCACCATGGACCGATATTTCAGGCCCGCATCAAACACGCCTTCCTCAGCTAAAAGCTGGGCGACGTGGGATCCAAACCCCCCGATCGCGCCTTCTTCAACCGTGATCAAAACCTCATGCCGCGCCGCGAGATCCAGTATCAAATCGCGGTCCAAAGGTTTGGCAAACCGGGCATCCGCGACCGTAGGGGTGATCCCTTTGGCGGCCAGACTTTCAGCGGCTTTCATAACCTCGGACAGCCGTGTCCCAAAAGAAAGGATCGCGACCCGGCTGCCTTGTTGGATAATCCGCCCCTTGCCGATTTCCAGCGGAATGCCCCGCTCCGGCATCTCCACCCCCACGCCGTCCCCTCTTGGAAACCGAAAGGCAATCGGCCCGTCATCATGCGCCGCCGCCGTGGCCACCATATGGACCAGTTCCCCCTCATCCGCGGCGGCCATCACCACGAAACCGGGCAGGTTGGCCAGAAACGCCACATCAAACGCCCCCGCATGGGTCGCCCCATCGGCCCCCACAAGGCCCGCCCGATCAATCGCAAACCGAACCGGCAGCCGCTGGATCGCGACATCATGGACCACCTGATCATAGCCCCGCTGCAAGAATGTGGAATAAAGCGCGCAAAACGGTTTCAACCCGCCCGCAGCCATCCCCGCCGAAAACGTGACCGCATGCTGTTCCGCGATGCCCACATCAAAACACCGCCGGGGAAAGCGTTCGGCAAACAGGTTCAGCCCGGTTCCATCCGGCATCGCCGCCGTCACCGCGACGATTTTATCATCGCGTGCTGCCTCGTCCATCAAGGTCTGGGCGAACACTTTAGTATAGCTTGGCGCGTTGGAAGGCGTCTTTTTCTGCTCGCCCGTCACCACATCAAACTTAGCCGTGGCGTGGCCCTTATCGCGGGCGCGTTCTGCCGGGGCATAGCCTTTGCCCTTTTTGGTGATCACATGGATCAGCATCGGCCCTTTGGCGCGGTCGTGAACCGTGCGCAAAACGGGCAGTAATTGGTCAAGGTCGTGGCCATCGATGGGGCCGATATAGCTGAACCCTAACTCTTCAAACAGGGTGCCGCCGATGGTCATGCCTTTCAGCATTTCCTTGGCCCGCCGAGCTCCTTCCTGGAAGGGTTCTGGAAGGAAGCTGACTGCACCCTTGGCCACGGCCTTCAAATCCTGAAACGGCGCACCGGCATAGAGCCGTGAAAGATAAGATGACATCGCGCCAACCGGCGGGGCGATGGACATTTCATTGTCGTTCAAGATCACGAAAAGCCGCTTTTTCAAATGGCCTGCGTTGTTCATCGCCTCATAGGCCATGCCCGCGCTCATCGACCCGTCACCGATAACCGCCACAGCATCGCCCGGATCACCGCCCAGATCGGCGGCCACAACAAAGCCGAGTGCCGCAGAAATCGAGGTCGAGCTGTGCGCTGCGCCGAACGGGTCATAGGGGCTTTCAGACCGCTTGGTAAAGCCTGACAGCCCTCCCTCGGTGCGCAGGGTACGGATACGGTCGCGCCGTCCGGTCAGGATTTTATGGGGGTAACATTGGTGGCCCACATCCCAGATAATCTTGTCGCGTGGCGTATCGAAAATCGCATGTAGCGCCACGGTCAATTCCACCACGCCCAAGCCCGCGCCCAGATGGCCGCCGGTCACAGACACCGCCGAAATGGTTTCGGCCCGCAGCTCATCCGCGACTTGCCGCAATTCGCGGTCCGACAAGGATTTGAGGTCGGACGGAAAGGTTACGCGGTCTAACAGCGGGGTCTTGGGTCGGTTGGTCGTTTGGTCGGTCATATCGCCCCCTTGGGCCTTACGCGCCCGTCTTTTGGCCTGCATCATCAGGTCAAAATACTAACGCAACATCTATGGGCATCTGCCCCTGTTGGTTTGATATGCAATCTTGTGCAGATTAAATACAAACCGTTTTAGCTTTCGCGCGCGATCACAAATCGTGCTGCCGCGATCAAATCGTGTGCCCGCGCACCATAAGGAGCAAGGGCGGTTGTGGCCTCATCTATCAAGGCTGCGGCACGGGCTTGCGCGCCATCCAAGCCCAACAGAGAAACGAAAGTGGCCTTGCCGGCAACGGCGTCTTTGCCCAGCCGTTTGCCTGCCTTAGCGGCGTCACCTGTTACATCCAAGATGTCGTCGGCGATCTGAAAGGCAAGGCCCATGGCGGCGGCATAACGCCCCAAGGGGGCAGTATCAGCCCCGGCGAGCACGGCCCCCGCTGTGGACGACCATTCAAACAGCGCACCGGTTTTGCCTGCCTGCAGCCGCGTAATTTGGGCTAGTGACAATGGCATGGCGGCGGTTTCAGCAGCGATGTCCAAGGCTTGGCCCAAGACCATCCCGCGCGCACCGGCAGCCTTTGCCATGCCCGCGATCAACGGCAGGCGATTGGGGCCAAGGGCGGGATCGGTCAGCAATTCAAAGGCGAGGGTTTGCAGCGCGTCGCCAGCCAAAACGGCCACGCCTTCGTTCCATTTGCGGTGAACGGTGGGCAAGCCACGGCGCAGATCATCATTGTCCATGCAAGGTAGATCATCGTGCACCAGCGAATAGCCATGCATTGCCTCTATCGCGGCGGCTGCGGCCACGGCATTTTCGGGTGCAATATCGTGCAATGCCGCCGATTCCAGCACGAAAAATCCGCGCAGGCCTTTGCCGCCTTGCAAGGCATAGCGCATGGCTTGGATCACGGGTTCATCGTCAAGGCCGTTTAAGGCAGTATCAAGCCGGGCATGCACCCGGCGGGCCGAGGCGGCCAGCGAGGTGGGGAAGGTCACATCCCCTCCGCCGGGGTGGAGCCGATGGCCTGACCATCCTTGGCGCGGATCATTTCAACCTTGTCCTCGGCTTCTTTCAGCTTGGTTGCGCAATGCGACTTTAACGCCGCCCCGCGCTCATAGAGCGCAATCGACGCCTCAAGCGGCACCTCGCCTCGTTCCAGAGAGGTTACGACCTGTTCAAGCGCGCTCATTGCTTCTTCAAAGCTCATCGCGTTCACCGGCGTCTCGGGTTTATCTGGCATATCCTCGGTCCTTCAATACGGTCACATGGGCGGCGGCGCAGGCCGCGAGTGCATCGAGATCATAACCGCCCTCTAACGCCGATACCACCCGCCCTGCGCAATGCGCATCAGCCAGATCGCAAATCTGTTGGGTCAGCCAGGTGAAATCTGCCACCGACCAGTTCAGATTGGCCAGCGGATCATCGCGGTGGGCATCAAAACCGGCCGATACCAGAATCAATTCGGGCGCAAAGCTGACGATTTTGGGGAGGATGTGGGTAGCATAGGCGGCGCGCATATCGGCGCCCGTACTGCCAGCGCGCAAAGGGATATTGATGATTTGGCGATGCGCGCCCACTTCATTTTCCGCCCCTGTACCGGGGTAAAGCGGCATTTGGTGGGATGAGGCGAACAGCACGCGGGGTTCGTTCCATAAAAGGTCTTGGGTGCCATTACCGTGATGCACGTCAAAATCCACGACCGCCACACGCGACAGGCCGTGATGGTCCAGCGCGTGTTTGGCGGCAGTAGCAATGTTGCCGAAAATACAAAATCCCATTGCGGTATTGGTTTCGGCATGATGCCCCGGTGGGCGCGACGCGACAAAGGCATTGCTTGCCCCACCTGACAAGACAAGATCCACAGCTGCACAAACCCCGCCCACACCGCGCAAAGCAGCCTGCAAACTGCCTGGGGCAAGGTAGGTGTCGCCATCAACCTGTGACCAACCCGTGGCGGGAATAGCTTTGCGGATGCGGGCGATATAGGGTGCGGGGTGGCAACGAAGGATGTCTGTGTCGGTTCCCAAAGGCGCGTCGAGGCGTAAAAGGTCCATCCCTGCAAGGGCGTGGGCCACCGCAGCCAACCGCGCGGACTGTTCGGGGTGGCCCGGAGGCTCCACATGCAGGTCACAGTCGGAATGGCTGAAAAGGGCTGTTGTCATCGCGCTATATACACCGTGTTGTTGGTCGGGCCCCGAAGACATCCGCCAAACGATATCAGACTTGGGCGTCTTGGCAGATGAGTACTTCTTCCAGCCCAAGCATCGTGGCTGTCAGGTCGATAGACATGACTTCGGCCCTGTCATGATAATGCGTTAGAGTTTGCTTGGACGCCAAATCAAACATGAAATCTCGCTGTCAAAATAGATGTCCGCAACTGGCACGTCGTTCAGCCAGATGCCTTTTGCCTCGCCCAATGTTATAAGCTGTTGCGCATGCGCGGGCGCAGACAGCGCAAGACTGGTTAAAAGTAGGGCAATCGAAGGTATATACATTGGACCTACCTTTTGTCCCAAGACGGCGAAATCGCTCGACGCCGCCACCGATCTTGTTCGATTAGTCTGGTGCTAACATATAGCCCGCCCCGCGCACGGTTTGCAAATAGCGTGGCTGCTTTGGGTCGTGTTCTATTTTGCGGCGCAGGCGGGTGATCTGCACATCAACCGCACGCTCTTGCCCCGTCTTTTCATCTGCACTGCTGTCGCGGCCCAGATCGCCTGCCAATGCTTCACGGGTGATGGGATGGCCGGGCTGCGCGGCGAACAGGCGCATCAATTGCGCTTCGGTCGCGGTTAGGCGTACAGGGTCGCCGCCATGCCACAACTCGCCCCGATCTACGTCATAGCGTATATGGCCCATATGCAGCATCTTTGGCCCCACTTCGGCCTGCGCTTGGGGTACGCGACGCAAAATGGCATTGATGCGCAACAACAATTCTTTGGGTTCAAACGGCTTGGACAGATAGTCATCCGCCCCCGCCTCTAATCCTTCGATCCTGCTAGAGGTTTCGCCGCGCGCGGTCAGCAACATGATCGGCGCGGTCAGTTTTTCGCGCAATTCACGGGTCAGCGCTATGCCGTCAATACCGGGCATCATTACATCCAGAATGATCATGTCAAATTCCAAGCCTTCCAACAGTCGCCGGGCCTGTGCGCCATCGCGGGCGATGGTCACCAAAAAACCGTTCCGCATAAGGAACTTTTGTAGCAAGCCGCGAATGCGTTCATCATCGTCTACGACCAGCAAATGGGCCTGTGCGTCGGGGATCATAGGGGCGTCTCCTTCAGGCTTTGGTACTGTCGCCGCGCGTGTTCGTCCATCATTGCCTCTAGCACTTGTCGAAACCCCTGTACCGCCCCCGGCCCAGCCGCGCGGTAGGCCGCACGCATGCGGGCGCGCTGCGCGTCCGACAGGCTGCGCTCTAAATCAGCGCCTTTCTTGGTTAGATGCAAATGACGTTCGCGTTTGTCGGCGCGGCCTACCCGGCTTTCGACCAATCCATCCTCAATCAGCGCACGCAGCACACGGTTCAGCGATTGCTTGGTCACGCCCAAAATGGCCAGCAGGTTGTTGACAGTGGTGCCGGGGCTGCGATGGATGAAATGCAAGGCGCGGTGATGGGCGCGGCCATAATCCATCCCTTCCAGAATGCGGTCGGGGTCGGCGGTAAAGCCGCGATAGGCAAAGAACATCGCTTCAATCCCCTTGCGGAGTTGATCATCGGTCAGAAACAGCAAGCTTTCGCTGTGGCTTGCCCCGCCAGAATGTTCCATCGCCTGTCCCTACCGTCGTTTCCTTGATTTTATGTCAGCCTTGTTGACTTTCCAACCCCTCCCTGTTAGCGATTTTTGGATTTTGCGCAACTTTATGTCCGTATCGGACCTAATTTACGCAATATATGTAAAATATTGGAAAGGGTGCCGACATGGCTGGCTATGATGATCGCGATGGCAAGATTTGGATGGATGGTGAATTGGTCGATTGGCGCAGCGCCAAGGTGCATATTCTAAGCCATGCGATGCACTACGCCTCCTCGGTGTTTGAAGGCGAACGCTGCTATAACGGCAAGATTTTCAAATCGGTGCAGCATTCGGAACGCCTGCGCAATTCCGGTGCTTTACTGGATATGGAACTGCCATGGTCGGTGGCGGAGATTGAGGCCGCGAAGGTTGCCACACTGGCTGCCAACGGCCTGACCAATGCTTATGTGCGCCCCGTTGCATGGCGTGGCGCTGGTGAGGATATGGGTGTGGCGAGCAAACGCAACCCGATCCACCTTGCCATCGCGGTGTGGGAATGGGGCAATTACTATGGTGATGCCAAGATGAAAGGCGCCAAGCTGGACATCGCGAAATGGAAGCGCCCCAGCCCCGAAACCATCCCCCATGCGGCCAAGGCGGCGGGCCTGTATATGATTTGCACCATGTCCAAACATGCGGCCGAGGCAAAGGGTTGTTCCGATGCCATGATGTTTGATTACCAAGGCTATGTGGCCGAGGCGACCGGTGCGAATATCTTTTTCGTAAAGGATGGTGTCGTCCATACGCCGCTAGCGGATGGCATTTTGAACGGCATCACCCGGCAAACCGTGATCGGAATGCTGAAAGAAAAGGGTATTGAGGTGCAAGAGCGCCGGATTGAAGCGTCCGAACTGGAAGGCATGCAGCAATGCTGGCTGACGGGTACTGCCGCGGAAATAACGCCAGTTGGCCAAATTGGCGATTACAATTTTGAGGTTGGCCAACTGACCCGCGACATATCGGCCGAGTATGAGGTGCTTGTGCGCCGCTAATAGCAAAAGGCCCGAGCCAATGGGCTCGGGCCTTTGCATAGGTATTTAGGCCGTTATGCCACGGTCAATGCGCAAATAATGCTGTACGCGAGGGCCGTCTTGGACTGTTTGCGGCCGCTGCGTTAGGGTGCGGATTGCCGGGTGGGCTGTGTCCGTGGCGCCGCGCCGCTCAATCGCCCAGAAATATCTTTTTCGTGCAGTTTCGGGCGCGCTGCGATGGTCAATCAGGTGCTTGGTCATTGTGTCCTCCCACAGGTTTTACAAACGTGATTCTAGCATAAAACGTAGGCCGAGTCGCCTTTGCGTTGCAGATCGGCCTTTGTTTGCCGATTATGACAGGCGGGAAATGGCCCATGCGGCGGCATCGGCCACCGCAGTGTCTGGGTCTGACAGATGGGCCTGCGCTGCGCAAATCAACGCCGGATCACCGGAATTTCCGATGGCATATAGGACGTTACGCAAGAACCTATCACGTCCGATGCGCTTGATCGGGCTGCCCGAAAACCGGGCGCGAAAGGCTGTGTCATCAAGGGCCGCCAGTTCGGCCAAAGGCGGCGCACCCACACGGTTGGTATAGCCGATTTCGGAGGCGGTGACTGCAAACTTGTTCCACGGGCAGGCGGCAAGGCAATCGTCACAACCATATATCCGATTCCCTAGCAGGGGGCGCAGATCGGGGTCAATTGCTCCCTTATGTTCAATCGTCAGGTAGGAAATGCAGCGGCGTGCGTCCAACTGGTAAGGCGCGGGAAAGGCCTGCGTGGGGCAGATATCAAGACAAGCGGTGCAATTGCCGCAATGGCTGATTTCAGGCGTATCACGGGGCAGATCCAGCGTTGTAAAGATAGACCCAAGGAAAAACCAATTGCCCAGATCGCGCGACAAGAGATTTGTGTGCTTGCCTTGCCAACCCAATCCGGCCGCTTGAGCCAGCGGCTTTTCCATCACCGGGGCGGTATCGACGAACACTTTGATCTCGGCGCCCGTTTCCTCAACCAGCCAGCGCCCCAACCGTTTTAGGCGCTTTTTCACCAGATCATGGTAATCGCGTCCTTGGGCATACACCGATACGGCGGCATGGTCGCGTTGGGCCAAAACATCCAGCGGGTTCCCGTTTGGCGTATAAACCTCGGCCAGCATAATCACCGACCGCGCTTGTGGCCACAGAGCGGCTGCAGACCCGCGCCAGCCCATGCGTTCGGCCATCCAGGTCATTTGCCCGTGGCGGCCAAGGGCAACAAACTGGCCAAGCCGTTCGGCGGTATCCGGGGTGGCATCGGGTGCGCAAATGCCCATCGCTGAAAACCCTTCCGCCAAAGCGCGGTCTTGTAGAGTTTCGCGAAAGTGGTTTTCCACGGGCCCGGTCAGGCGGCGGCTTGTGGCGCGCGCTGCTCGGTCAAGATCGCATAAAGCTTGGCCGGATCGGTATTGGCCCGCAGCTTGGCCACGACACCGGCATCTCGCATAGTGCGTGACACAAGCGCCAAGGCCTTAAGGTGATCCACCCCGGAATCCTTGGGCGCAAACAGAGCGAAGATCAAATCAGCGGGCTGGCGATCCACCGAATCGTAATCCAACGGCTTTTCCAGCCGCATGAATACCCCGATAATCTTGTCCAATTCTTGCAGCCGCGCATGCGGCAGGGCGACGCCGTGGCCCACACCTGTGGGGCCAAGGCTTTCGCGTTCTTGCAGGCCATCAATGGCGATGGACGCATTCAGGCCATGGACAGCGGCTAAAACCTCTCCAATTTCTTGGAACAAGCGTTTCTTACTGGTCAAATGGCTAACGACACGAACGGCACCGGGTGCCAAGATATGAGTTAGTTCCATGGTCCGCTTTTATCCTACGCCACGACGGACGCTTTATTTTGTATGTCGTGGGTCAATCCAACCGACATTTCCGTCATCGCGGCGGTAAACAACATTTACCCCGCCATGCTTTGAATTGCGGAACACCAGCATGCGCTGCCCGGCCAGTTCCAACTGCATGACCGCTTCGCCGACAGAGACTGTGGGAACCTTGGTTTCCATCTCGGCGATAATCATCGGTTGAAGCGACTCGGGCTCGTTATCCCCGTGTTCCTCGTTCGCGGCGAGGATATAAGAGGAACCGCCGTCAAATTCAACAGGCGATATTCGGTCGCGGTGATGGTCACGCAAACGGCGCTTGTAGCGGCGCAACTGCTTGTCCATCTTTTCGCGGCAAGATTCAAAGGCGGCATAGATTTCCGAAGCATGCCCCCGGGCCTGCGCTGTCAGGCCAGTCGATAGGTGGATCGTCGCTTCACAAATCAATTCGTGGCTCTCGCGCGAAAACACCACGATGGCTTCGGTTGGGCGCTGGGCGTATTTTTCAACTGTCTCTCCCAATTCAGCCTTCACATGGGTTTGAAGCGCTTCACCAATGTCGATTTGTTTCCCGCTGATCTGATACCGCATAGTCCCTCCTTCTTGTTTCGACAAAGGGTCCCCGCACCTTGCAGGGGGCCCTGCCGATGGGTGTTAGACACCACCCCAGTGCTTAAAAACCTTTTGGTCTTGGGCAGTTACGCCAAGGGGCCAAAAGCATACGACTGGTTCGGTTCGTGCTAGCATCATAGGTATTTGGCGACACGAGAGGCGGGTTTGTCAATGGGGTCTTGTCAAATCTATTGATTTTCAGCAGCCAAACGCAACTTTTGTAAACTCGTAAGGGCGGGCCACAAGTCAAGGGGGTGGGTCAACCAATCCGAAAGTTTTGACCCAAATAGACACGGCGCACGTTTTCATCGCGCACCACCTCGTCTGTGGTTCCGCTCATCAGCACTTTGCCATCATGCAAAATATAGGCGCGATCGACGATTTCCAGCGTTTCGCGCACGTTGTGGTCGGTGATCAAAACCCCAATCCCTCGGCGTTTCAGGTCGCTTACCAAATGCCGAATTTCCCCAACAGCAATCGGATCAACCCCGGCAAAGGGTTCATCCAGGAGCAGGTATTTCGGATCGGCCGCCAAACAGCGCGCAATTTCAACGCGGCGCCGTTCCCCCCCCGAAAGCGCCAACGCGGGTGCGCGGCGCAGATGGGTGATTGAAAATTCAGACAACAATTCTTCCAGTCGTTCGCGCCGTTTGTGGCGATCATCCAACGTGATTTCCAGCACAGCAAGGATGTTATCCTCGACCGACAGGCCGCGAAAAATGCTTACCTCTTGCGGCAAATAGCCAATGCCGAGTCGGGCGCGGCGATACATCGGCAAGGATGTAACATCATAGCCGTCGATCAAGACTTGCCCACCTTCGGGCGAAACGAGGCCTGCAATTGCGTAAAAACACGTCGTCTTGCCCGACCCATTGGGGCCCAGCAAAGCCACCACTTCACCCCGGTTCAAATGCATCGAAACATCGCGGATCACTGGGCGGTTCTTATAGCTTTTGCGCAGGCCGACGATGTGCAGCCCTGCGCTTCCGTCTGTGACCGTTAAATCCGGCGCGGGCATCAGTTTTTGGCCTGACCTGGCTGAAAGACGGTTTGCACGCGGCCCTCCATCACACCAGTGCCGGCCTTTAGATCGATCACCAGCTTTTGCCCAGACAAGGCGTTGCCGCCTTGGGTCAGCAAAACATCACCCGTCATCACAACATCGCCCGTAGCAATCGTATAGACCGCATCACGCGACTCGGCGGCATCGGTCTGGTTGATCAGGGTCACCCCTTCACTAGCGAAAAGCTTGGCGATGCCGGTACCATCGGCAGTATATTCCACCAAAACCCGTTCAGCCGAAAGCCGCATTTCGCCCTGTCCAACCAATACATTGCCAGTAAAAAGTGCGGTCCCATCGGCTTGATTGACTGATAGTTGATCCGCCGTCACTTCAACCGGAAGTGAGGTGTCTTGCTTTAATCCACCAAACGCAATGTTTGCGCTTTGGGCTATGCCCATCGCGGGTGCTAGGGCAAGCAAAGCCAAAATCGTGGTCACTCGAAATGTCTGTAACATGCGCCGTCCTAATGCTCCGCCTTGAAAGGCTTATTGGCCTGAGGGGTTATATATCAGCTTCACACCGTTTTTCAAAACAAGAACATAAGTGCCTGACGCGTCATTTTTCTGGGTCAGTTCCATAGCCCCCGCTGTTAGTGTGCCAACGGGGCCGTGACCTGCCACTGCCGTGTGGCTGACCAGTGATGTGCGGTCCAAGGCGGCAGTCATTGCGTCGCTTTGCAGTTCATACCCCGTTGATGTGGTAACTGTGACGCCACCTTCGGCGATAAAGGCACTGTTCGCACTGTCGAGGATGCCGCGCGCTGCCACCAGCCGCGCGCTTGACCCATCAGGTGGGTTCAGATCGACGATCAGGGCTTCGACGTTGGCGTTTGTCCCGTTGCCTTGGTCTGGCCGAGCTTCGTTTGCGGCGATGGTCAGGGCGGTGCCATCATTGGTGACCCCTGCCCATGTTGGATTGGTCAGGCGAGGTTCGCGTATCCGGTCTTCAACATCCACCTCGGCAAAGGGGATCGCGTCAGATGGGTCAATCGTGCGCGACACCAAGAACAGCGTAGACAAAATCGCAAGCGCGAGCAGTGGCAAGCCAACCTTGAGCCATGCAACGGCGGTCGAGTGGAAGTTGTTCTGCCCAGTCATGGCGCCCTCGGAGGGGTGAAGGTTGAAGCCAGCCAAGTGGCCCGCATTAGTGGTGATAGATATCCAATGGCGTGTCATAGCCCATCAGGTCAAGTTCGGCGCGGGTGGGTAGGAAATGGAACAGGCGGTTGGCCAGATCCAGCCGTCCCTCCCGGATCAACCGCGCCTCCAGCGCCTCTTTCAGTTTATGCAAGTAAAGCACATCCGAGGCGGCATAGTCTTTTTGCGCCTCGGTCAGCTGGGCCGCGCCCCAATCAGAGGTTTGCTGCTGTTTGGAAACATCCACCCCGACCAGTTCTTGAAGCAGGTATTTCAGGCCATGCCGATCCGTGAATGTCCGCACCAGCCGCGAGGCGATTTTGGTGCACCAGACCGGGGCCGTGACCACGCCAAAAGCGTTTTGCAGGGCGGCCACGTCAAACCGGCCAAAGTGAAACAGCTTGGTAACCGCAGGGTCTGTCAAAAGCCGCTCCAAGTTCGGGGCCGAGGTCTGGCCTTTGGCGATCTGGACCAAATGGGCGTTGCCATCGCCCGAGGAAAGCTGGACCACGCAGAGCCTGTCCCGGCGAGGATCGAGACCCATCGTTTCCGTATCAATTGCGACGATTGAGCCGAGGTTCAACCCATCGGGAAGGTCGTTTTGATGCAGGTGAATGGTCATCTGGTCATGCTTTCAGCTATGATTGAATTGCCTGCTTATAGTCAGTGCAGGCAAGGAAAGCCAAGGGATTGGTGGGGGGTGATTTCAAAGGGTGCGGTGGATAAGCGGAGGTTGGCGCGATTTAGGACCATCTATGCGAAAATGTTCGCATGCGGACACTTTTGTAAATGATTGATATACCTATACATTCACTTTTTCGTTAATCTGATTTTAATGCGTACACACACGGTTGCACAGGACCAGACCTGTAGTGCCAAGCGAGGAAATGCGATGGCGGTTTTGGTTGTGATGTTGGGGACCTCGGGTGCTGTGGGCGGGCACGCGCTGGCTCAGGCTTTGGCGTTGGGGCAGGTGGCGCGGGTTACCAGTTTGGGACGGCGGGTTTTGCCGCAGACCGATCCAAAACTGCACCAAGTGGTCGTCGATGTGTTTGACCCTGCAAGCTATGGCCCGCATCTGGCGGGGCATGAGGCGGCGATTTGTACCTTTGGCGTGGGCGAACCGTCAAAAGCCAGCCGCGACGAATTTTTGCGGGTTGATAAAACGGCGGTGCTGGATTTTGCGGCGGCGTGCAAGGCGGTGGGCGTGCGGCATTTCTCGCTGCTGTCTTCGGTCGGGGTTACGGCCAAGTCGCGGTCATTTTACCTGCGCAGCAAAGGCGAGTTGGAGGAAGGGTTGCGCTGGTTGGAGTTTGAACGGTTGAGCCTGTTTCACCCGTCAATGATTTGACGCCGACCAACCGCTATGGGTTGTCGCAGGGGGTCATTCTGAAGGTCTGGCCGTTGCTGACTCCGCTGCTGCAGGGTGGTTTGCGCAAATATCGCGGCATTCCGGTGGAAACACTGGGGGCGGCGATGGCGCGTAATGTGGTGCGGCAAGGAGAGGGCGAGGAGATTTTGGAATGGGACCAGATTATGGACCTATAGGCCCGCGATCACCCTCGCGGACCCAAAGCCAAACCTAAATCACCCCTTGGCAAATGTATCGCGCAATTGGTTCTTTTGGACCTTGCCCATCGTGTTGCGCGGCAGGCTTTCGACAAAGTGAATGTGCCTTGGGTGTTTAAACTTGGCGAGTTCGGGGCCAATAGCAGCCAAAATCTGATCGGCATCCAGAACAGCGTTTTTTTCCAAAACCACGGCCACCGCAACGCTTTCACCAAAATCAGCGTGTGGCACGCCAAAGGCCGCGCTTTCCACCACGCCGTCCAGCCCATCGATCAGCACTTCGATTTCCTTGGGATAGATGTTGTAGCCGCCTGCGATGATCAGGTCTTTGGAGCGGCCAACGATGGAAAGGTAGCCATCGGAATCCATCTGGCCAATATCACCTGTGGCGAACCAACCACCGGGGCGCATGTCTTCGGCAGTTTTTTCGGGCATGTTCCAATAGCCTTTGAACAGGTTTGGACCGCGCACCTCTATCCCACCGACGTCACCGACAGCGGGTGTATTGCCTGCACCGTCAACCAGCCGCACCTCTACGCCCGGCAAGGGCAGGCCTACGGTGCCGGGTTTGCGCGCGCCCGTGTAGGGGTTAGAGGTGATCATGTTGGTTTCGGTCATGCCGTAGCGTTCCAAAACATGGTGGCCGGTCAAGGCTGTCCAGCGTTCGTGGGTATCGGTCAGCATCGGGGCCGAGCCGGATACGAACAGCCGCATATTGGCGGTGGCAGCGGGGGTAAGACCCGGTTGATCCAACAAGCGGGTGTAGAAGGTTGGCACGCCCATCATCGCTGTGGCATGGGCAAAATTGGCAAGGATTTTTTCAGGCTTGAACGCACGGTGGAGCAAGATTTGACTGCCTGCCAACAAGGTGACGTTCAGCGCCACAAACAGGCCGTGGGTGTGGAAAATCGGCAAGGCGTGGATAAGGATGTCATCTTTGGTGAACTGCCACAGATCGCGCAAGGACATGGCGTTGGAGATCAGGTTGCCATGTGTCAGCATCGCCCCCTTGGACCGCCCGGTGGTGCCAGAGGTGTAGAGGAACGCGGCCAGATCCTCTGGCCCGCGCGTCACCGCGCTAGCTATCGGTTGGGCGGCAAGGGCGGCATCGGTCAGCGTGCCTTTGCCTTGGGCATCCAGTGTCAGCACGGTTTTGGTGCCTGCCTCGGTTGCTACCTTTTGCAGCTTGTCCAGCCGTGCGGGGTCGCAGACAAAAACAACGGGGGCAGCGTCGGTCAGGAAATACGACACCTCGGCCGGCATATAGGCGGTGTTCAGCGGCAGGTGCACCGCGCCACACAGTATGGTGCCCAGATATAGGGCAATGGCGGAGGTGGATTTTTCGATTTGTACTGCGACACGGTCACCGGGTTGCACACCCAAAGCGACCAAGGCACCAGCGATGCGCTCTGCCTCATCCCAGAGCTTGGCATAGCTG
>Ga0075467_10000876_pt1 | contig 24592 bp, 19 predicted proteins | sample DEB08_DNA_9_FD_75067 | JGI IMG/M metagenome (GOLD analysis project Ga0075467, IMG submission 75067) | Aqueous microbial communities from the Delaware River and Bay under freshwater to marine salinity gradient to study organic matter... | ecosystem: Environmental > Aquatic > Marine > Coastal ... | reverse complement strand
TATAGAAATAAAGGTGGTCAATTCTATAAAGTTGAAGATTTTAAGAAAATCTATACGTTGAGTGATGCTGATTTTGAACGCTTAAAATCGTACATCAATATTCCTAAGAAAGAAAAAAGTAATGGTCCTGATATGGAGGTGGCTCAGACCGAAAAACCTAAGCCAGAATATGTGAAAAAATCTTCTACGGTGATTATAGATATTAATAAAGCATCGGTTGAAGATTTTCAACAACTCAAAGGTGTGGGAAAAGGTTATGCGCAACGAATTATAAAATATCGGGATAAATTGGGAGGATTTACGGCAACGACGCAACTTAAAGAGGTGTATGGTTTTCCGGCGGAAACGTATAAGGCGATACAAAAACAACTCACTATCCAGTCTAAAACAGTATCAAAAATCAATATTAATACGGCAACTTATGAGGATTTGGTGCGACATCCTTACATTGATAGTAAGCGAGCAAATGCAATTGTGAAATATAGAAAACAACACGGTAACTTCAAGTCTGTCACCGACTTATCAAAAATTTATGCCATTCCAAAATCGACTTTAAAATTAATACAACCTTATTTGAAGGTCTGATGTACGCTGCTAAAACATAAAAAAGGCTCAAACAGTGATGTTTGAGCCTTCTGAAATATTATCCTTTTTCTTGTTTATAGCGTTACTCTTGAGCCTAAGGCTAAAGAATAGTTTTTGTACATTTCGTCATTGCTTCCGATGCCGTCCAAAGAGCGTTGAAATAATGGCTCGATGAAGAAGTTAAAACGTGTATTCGTTTTATACTCCAGACCTAAGCCTAAATCGGCCATTGCAAATGTTCTTGCACTAATTTTGCTGCTACTTGAGCTACCAGATTCTACACTGGCGAACATTGCATCATTTGCATTGTCGTCTAATATCGTTCTGTAAGTCCCCGGCGTAACATTATTTATCAATGACGCATTTGACTTTTTTGTATCTTCTTTAATAATCAAACCTGGTGTAATGCCTACAATAGCATATAATCTGGTTTTCTTATCTTTTCTAAAATTAAAATTTAACCGCAATGGAACTTGTAAAATGTCTAAATTAACAACTCGATTAACTGCAACAACTTTCGGGCTACTTGTATTCACAAAAGGTTCTAAATTAGAGTAAGCATAAGATTTATTGTTATAAGCAACTCCTGTAGAAAACTCTATTTTGTCCGAAATTGCGTAATCAATCCCTAAATTAGTAGCCAGACCTTTTGGTGATTGACTTTTACCATTTTCAATAAAGTTAGCGTGTTGTGTGCTGACCGATGCTTTGATATGAAACGGAGAGGTAACATATTGAGTATTGACACTTGATATTAATCGTTCAGGCGTTTCTAAGACAAGCTCAGGTGTTTTGGTATCAATAAAAGAAGCGACTACCAAGGTGTTCGTCAGTTCTTTTTTCTTCTTAATTGTAAACGTTGGTCCTTTTTTATCTTCGCCATAAGTTACCAAATCCTCTGCTGAAATAGTCGCTAATGGCTTAGCAGTCAACACATTTTCATCCGTTGAATTTGTATTTTTTGTTTTAATAGCCTTCGCTTCTTCGATGATTTTTTCTACATAATTCTCCATCCATAACGGTGTGTTTACACCTTCTGCCGTTGTATTATTGGTAGTCGTATTGCCTCTAATTTCCTCAGATTCTAAAGAATTAATTACGGTTTCTGCTCTATTCTGCTGAATATTATTTACAGTCGCTCCATTAATTGAAATCATACTTAATTCTGAACTTTCCGTCAAGTTCGATTCGCTCGTATTATTTGCTTGTGGAATAAGGATAACGTCCGGCTTCTGTTCAATGATTTCTGTTGAAGAATTGACCGCATCAGATGATTTGTGATTAAATGGCAAGAAGTTGCCGATGGTCCAAATCGCAAAAACAAATAAGACAATTTCGATAGATTTAGTCAATATCAACTGGCGGCGGACATTTTCTACCTCTACCAAAGTATTTTCCATAGCTGCCCAATTTGCAGCTTGAGTAGATTCGTACTCCTCTAAAGCCGCTTTGACAGCTTCATCAACTTCGTGTGGAAATCCTGCATCGTCTAATTGAGCGTCCATCATCGCCCAATCTAAGGGTGCAAACGGAACTGTATATTCGCTTAAAGCTGATTTTGCCATTTCGTCGATAGCATTTGGCAGCTCTGCATCAATCTTTTGTTCCATCGCTGACCAGTCATCAGGGTGATAGGGCGTTTCGAATGCTTCCAAAGCTGACTTAACTGCTTCATCAATAGCTTCTACCTCCAAATTCTCCAAAGCGTTTTCCATCGCCAACCAAGTTGTAGCGTCAAAAGGCACTTCGATATTTTGAAGTTTGGCTTGAGCAGTTTCATCAATCGGTTCGACTTCCTCTGCGTTAAGCATATCCTCCATGAATGCCCAGTCTTGAGGTGTCGGTTCGACTTCGAAATTTTCCAAACTTGATTTAATAATGTTGTCTAAACTCCTATTTTCCATAGTTAGGATATTTTGAAGCTAACATAGCTTTCAACTTTGAGCGTGCTTTTACTAAGTTTGACCGAGAAGTGCTTTCCGAAATACCCAATTGTTCAGCAATTTCTTTGTGTGCGTACCCCTCAATAGCATATAAATTAAATACGGCACGATACGCTGGTGATAATTGTTGCACCGATTTCATAATCTCTTGTGCCGAGCAGGTACTAATCGGATCAGGTCCAACAACGCTGGTATGCTGAGCATTTTCTAAATCTTCTGTTCTACGGCGAATACTTTTACGGTAAAAGTCGATCGCTGTATTAATCATAATACGACGAATCCAAGCACCTAAAGACGTACCAGGTTTATAACGGCCTAAGTTCTTAAAAACCTTTATAAATCCTTCGTGTAAAATATCACGAGCGTCTTCTTCGTTTGTCGCATATCGCAAACAAACCCCCATCATCTTACCATAGTATGTTTCATAGAGTTGACGTTGTGCCCAACGTTCTTTATTCATACACGCTACTATAAGATTTTGTTCTTGCTGTTTCAAATCTAAGGCAATATCCATTTGTAAATGGTTTTGTATGAAAGGTAAAATACGATCTTTATCTACCTTTCGGTGCGAATCATAAACTATTATCGCACAAATCATCAAAAAAGAAAAATTGTAAAATTTATACCATATACCTTTTTTCGTGAATGTTTATCAGGCTAATTCATATAATTGCATTATCAACTAATCCTTTGAACACCTAATTTTTATTTTAACCTTATGATCTTATTGTATGATTAAATACAATCGTAATAATTAACAGAATATCAACGTTAGCAATTCCTTAATTGCTGCCAACTAAAAACGCCAATAAAATAGATAACACTTGAATTTAGTATTTCATAAATTTTTCTACTTCCCCATTTTCCAAACGGATAAAATACATACCTTTCATTAAGTTTTGAATTGAAACCTTTTGGCTCGGATAGACCACACCTGTTTGTAATACTCGACCTGCCATATCTACGATGGTGTATGTCTGTGATAAATTTAGATCTTGAATCTGAATAAATTCTTGTGTCGGATTTGGAAAAATCGACCAGTTTTGGGCAATTTGTAGCGAGTTCGTCGTAACTGGAAAAATGTTAAATGTAACAACTTTAGTATCGAAATCAGAAACATACATATCATTGCCATCAAATACTAAACCGTATGGAGAAGCGACTGATTCAACATTCAGTGTACCTAATATTGGTAATGATTGTCCGACGTTTACTTTAACAATTTCATTAGAATTGTAATTCGCTATATATAGTTCATTTCCAATAAAATGTAACGCAACCGGGCCATTCAAGCCACCAGTGACGACATCAACTTTACCAAAATTAGGACTAACGACATCAATTTTAACAACTTTATTACCTAAAAACTCCGAAATATATAATTCGTTTCCACGAGCTGCAATATCTACCGGGTCTTGAAGTCCACCGATAACTTGAGTAACAATTTTATTAGGGTCGTTTAAATTAACTTTCATTAATTTATCATTGCTCATCGAAGCCACTGTAAAAAAAAGTTCGCTCCCAATAATTTCAATTCCTGAAGGTCGATCGATATTTGTCAAAATATCAACTTGCGTTAAGTTCGGATCTGTTAAGTCAACTTTAAATATTCGATTGCCATATAATTCAGTGACATAAAGCTCATCATCCAATATTTTTAATCCAACTGGGTTATTCAAGCCTGTAATAAGATCCACTGAAGTGTAAGTTGAGTCTGTAATATCAATCCTGGAAATCACGCCACTCTGACTCTCTGCGACATACAAATAATTGTCTTTTACTTCCATCAACTGCGGCCGATTCAAACTTGTAGCGACATCAATCACTTGAGCCATTGTTATTGAAAGGTTGCTTAAAAACGCAATCAAAACGAAATATAAACTTTTCATAAACCTGTTTTTTTTGATTTTTAATTTTTGATTAGACTTGTAAATCGATTATATGCAAAAAAGCAGTAGAATGTTCAAAAGAGTAGAAATATGTTTTATTATTAATCATAAATCTAAACTAATTGAAAGCGTAAAAAAGGACGCAAGTAGCAAGGCGTCAGCCGATGAATAATGACCGTTTTGAATAAAAATAAGTATCCAGAATACTCCTAATTCCTATCGAAAATTAATACTCTCCAACGGCTAATAGTACCAATGTGCAAGCAACTTCTACCTCGATATTATTAGCTTTCGCCAATGTCATCAACTCAGGATTTTCTGTCCCTGGATTAAAAATAACTCGCTCTGGTTGTAAACTTAAGATATAGTCATAATACATTTTCTGTCGCTCTGGGTTCAGGTATAGTGTAATTGTGTGGACATTTCTAACAAAAGGAGTCGTTGTAATAATATCAATCCCTTCTATTACACCTTTTCTAACTCCAATAGGAACAGCCTCGAAATTATTAGATAGCAATCGTTTTACGACTCTATTAGAATATCTCGAAGGATTTGGGCTTGCACCTAAAACTACCGTTTTTTTCATAATTCATAGATGTTGTTATACAATAATCGTGAATGAAACAAAAAGTGATTATCAATGTTTCAATAAACTCAAAAGCTATCGCCTCTGAGTTGTTTCGACCACTCATTTAAACTAAAAAACGCTTTCCTCAAAGTTGAAGAAAGCGTTTTTGAGAATCTACGTGATTCTTTTTCTTATTTCCTTATTTTGTTCCAGCTGGAAGCGCTCCAAAGTCAAATACCAATGAGAATCTCAACGTATTATCTAAAGGATTTGTACGATTTGAGGTCGGTACGAGATAAGAGAAATTCAAACCAAAAATATTGTATTTCAAACCTAAACCAACTGTAAAGTATTTACGATTTCCTTTTGTAGGATCTTCGTGAAAATATCCTGCACGTACTGCAAACTGCTTGTCGTACCAATATTCTAAACCAACAGAATACGATAACTCACTAAACTCTTCACCAAAACCACCCGGTGCGTCACTGAAAGAAGAAAAAACTGCCGTTGCTACTCCGGCCTCCTTGTGATCTAAAATACCATTACCGTCTATATCTAACGTATCTGGTGTTGGTACTAATAATTTATTGATATCAACAGCAAGAACGATTGAATTATAATCATCGATAGCATGCTCATAAGCTACACCGACGCCTAAGTTAGTCGGAATAAACTCCCCAAAAGCATCTGTTGTGTAAGTGATTTTTGTCCCTAAGTTTGTGATTGCACCACCTATTGTCAATTGATTTCCTTCTCTACCAAAGATACCTTTATCCGTTTTGTAGGTCGCTGAAATATCAGCACCTGCAGCGATACCTGGACGAATGTTGAATCCATTATAAGTGCCATTTGCTAAGCGAGAATAAATAAACTTAAGGGAAACACCTAATGCAAAATTATCCGATAATTGACGAGCATAAGCCCCTGCAATTTCAAACTCATTTGGACGGCTACTACCCAATGAACTACCATTGAAATCCGTAAATTGAATATTTCCTAAAGAGAAATAACGCAAACTCAAACCAACGGTCGAAATTTTATCAATTTGCTTATAACCTGACAAATACGCCAAATAAACATCTTGTAAATCTAAAGCACGAAGCCACGGTGTATAAGTCGCTGAAACGCTAATATCATTTTCAGCAAAAGCCAATTTTGAAGCATTAAAATGCATTGCGTTTGCATCTGTAGAAGTCGCTATACCAGCATCACCCATAGAACCTGCACGAGCATCCGGAGCAATTCTTAGAAAGGGAACAGCTGTAACAATTGTATTAATACTCTCATTTTCAATTTGACCATAAACATTAGTTTGGTTGAACGTCACTACAAAAGCCAACACAAATCCTAATTGAACGATAATTTTTTTCATAACACGCTTTTTCCTAATATTTTGAAAGTTAGGCAAATATAAAAGATTTATTAATCTGATAAAATTTTAACTGAATTTGCCTTCAAAACTGATTGAGTTAAATAATTAATTCGTTGTTTTGTTTCTATTTTAAAATTACTAATTTTTGAAATTCACTTGTCGATGTTGTGACTTGATTCGTTTCAGAAAGCAATCCTATCGACACTTTATAAACATAAACGCCTCGACCAATCGGACTTCCAAAGTCATCTGTTCCATCCCACTGAATACCCGTCACCCGATAGCCTTCTGCAATCACTTCTTCCTGTATCGTTTTGACCAGTTTCCCTGATACCGTAAAAATTTGAACTTGAACTTGTAACGGTTGATTTGGCAAATTGTGTTCAAACTGAAACTCCGTACTTGTCGTAAACGGATTCGGATAATTTAGAACGTGATCCAGCGCCGCTTCCGCTGCTGATGCTACAATAAACTCCGTATAACCTGTTCCCGAATTGTTGGCAATATCCCATGCTTTCACGGTGACTTGATGTATTCCTTCTTCAATTCCTGACAACGGATACTGTGCGACTCCTTGACGATAATCGTCCAGCTTCGACTCATAGAAATCATTTAACGAGTAAGATTGTTGTGTATTTTCATCTAAAATAGCACTAATTCCGTGTCCAATCCCTGCACTTGATGTATTAATCCCGCTTTCGTCTGAAAGTTTAACGTAAATAACTGGGTTTTCGTCTGTTATTCCACCAAAAACAAAATTTTCATCATTCATGAACACCTCAACTTGTGGACCTTCATCATCCGCAACCGCATTTTGATACGTTCCACCGATGTAAATCGTATCATGGTATCCCGACGCTTCTTGATTTGTTCCATTATCTGCATAGTAACTAATTTTACCATAACCATACTGATAATCAATATCTTTTGGCACAATAAACTTAAACGTAAACTGTCCGTTGACGACAGACGCACGCCCCCGAAATAAAATATTGTTCTGAACTTCGAATGAAAAACCTGGTCGGCTTCGAGGATCATTTCCTAATCCTGTTCGTGTCTTTATTTTGTCAAAAACTGTCGGATAGATTGTTCCATTAAAATTTGTCAACGCATTTCCGCTTTTATCACGAATTTCTCCTGTCACAACAACTTCTTGTAATGCCTGAAGCGTATCTTTTTGAGTGGCCGGATTTGAGTTAATCGTATTCGTGTGAACATAATTTTCTGGATATCTCAAACTCATCGAAGGATCACCTAATAAGACGAATTTTCGGCTATTCTCCGTACAACCAACACAGTTATTTTTGGCCATACGCAATACTTCACCCAACGGCGGAACGTCACTCCCAACTTGTTCAAAAATATTATCAAATACAGCTTGTGTCAATGCTTTATTGCTATTTGCAAACACTAAACGTGTTGTTGTAAATAATGAAACAGCTCCGCTTCTTGGCTTCAAAAACAACTCCTCCCCAATGCTTACCTCTCTATGATCGTCATAAGGCCCAAAAGAACAAGTTGCCGTTACAAACAATGGTAATTTTTCACCATTTGACCAACTTGAAATTTTTGCCAAATCAATAATTCGTTCCTGTGCCAACCCTTTAGAGTCTCCGTGTCCTAAGTAACACATGATTAAATTTCCTTTAAATACATTCGCATAAATCGCATTTTCTGCATCAGGATAACGTTCGCCAGCAGGAAAAACCTCTTGACGATAAGCGTCAATAAATATCTTATCTACATTATAAATAGGATATTTATTTCGTACTCTGTCTGCAATTGTATTCGCATCACGAGTATGCGTATTCATGTCCTCATCATCAGCGATAAAAGTAAGACGGTTTTTCCAATCGCCAAAGTTAAGAGGATTCGTTTCGTAATCAATCAGCTTATCTACAACTTGAATCGCCTCCATTGAAGTTTTCACAGGAAAACGACCGATTCCAATATCTACAGTCCCCGAATTATGGGCATTTGCCCCTTCAGTTACATCTAACAATCCGAAATAGTCGTCCATCGGAAAAGCCGTAATTGGATTTAGGCTTTCGCTGGTCTCAAAAGTAGGTACAAAAAGTTGAGGATTTTCAACATTGGTCACATTTCTAAAATCGAAAGAAGCATCTCCAAACAGTAGTAGATATTTTAAATCACCATTATCGTATAAATACTTCATAAAATCACGAATTGCGGTCGGGTCAGCACTTCCTGAGCTAAATTCATTATATATTTTACTCACTTCCACCGTTTCTACGGTCATGTTAGAATACGACCGGCGATGTGCCGCCAGCTTTTGTACCGCAGCTTCAAATTCGGTATGATAAACAATGACTAAATCTGGCGATGTTAAGCCATGTAAATTTTGATTATCAATTTGTCCAACCGCCTCGGGTTCTAAATATCTAGAGCCATCAAAAGCGATAAACTCTTTTAGTTCTGTCGTTTCTGCACCAAATCGAAATATGCCACCATTATTATTTCCTAATTGCTCCTTGACTTCTGTCCTATCCGTTACATCCCAAACTGTAACATTATTCATGTTTGATAACTGAAATTCCGTATTTGAATAATTCAAAGAATTTCTATCTCGAAAAGTCATTTGTCCATCATAAAAGACTAAATTTCGACGAGCATTAATGCTAATAAAATTCAAGTATCCTTCCGCATTTGCAGAAGCTTGAAAATCTAATTGTACTGCAAAATTAGGCTGTACGTTACCAACATCAAAAACACTACGCCCCCTGGTCGCTACCGGATTCGTAACCGTCGCAGAGGTCGCATTTATACTAATATTTTTAATCGTTTGATTATTATATTTCACCAAAAAACGATTCGGTGCGCTGATATCTCTTGATGCTACATCGACTATCATTTTAACCGAATCATTAGTGATATTCGGAATCGTAAAATCAAACGTTTGAGAACGGTTAAACTTAAATGTCTCGCCATACCATACTTTACCAGAGCCGTGACGGTACAAATCTTTATCCAATAAATTCACTAAATCCGTTTCATAATGTGCATAAAAATCATAGGTTGAAGTCGTATAATTCGTATTGTTTATTGAGTTTTGTTGTTGAATACGTTTACCGTTTCCTGCACTGATTTTTATATAATAATGATTCCGATAAGTATAAATATTTTCACGTTGGATAGCAATTTTGAAATTATCGCTATAAATCCATTTATTGGGACTTTCACCATAAAACAAAATATAATCGTTTGGGTCAAAACTTCCATCTGCCTCTCCAACGACTATAATCGCATTTTCTGGTACATCCTCATGACGAAAATCTACATTCGCTTCCGGTAAGTCTCCACCTTCGTCTCCCAATAATTTAATCGTTCGAGGGTCGATATTATCTAAATTGCTGATTCCTAAATCATTTTTCAAAAAATCATAGGTCAGTTTATACACGCCCGTTTCTGCGACAGCAAATTTATAAATATTGCCATCGGCTAAGACCGAATTTTGATTTCTACTAAAATTAGAATTTTGAGCAACAGGCAGGGCTTGCGCTCTCAAAGTGACCGTCAAATCAAAACTCACTAAGCGTTCATAATCACCTGTAATCGAATTTTTACGAATTGGAATAAATTGAATCACGCCAAAATATTGACGACGAGCGATTTCCACTCTTTTATTGATATTAATTTCATTTGAAATAAAATTATCGTCATTATTCGGGGTACGATTATAGTTTTCATAAACTTCATTCGTAATTTGCACCTCCAGAACGCCGTAGTTATCCAGTTTTAACTCTTTATTATAAATAGGCAGCGTTGGATGGCTTTCGGTATAAATAGCACCGTCAAAAGAAATGACTTCAATCGTTTTCGTCTCTGTTATTTGTAAACTAATCGGTCTTTCATACCAGTTGAGTTGTTCCTGAAAAGTGATTGGGTTGGTAGCATTTGCCATAAATGCCAGGCTAAAAAGCACACACACTAACCATAATTTTTTCATAATACTGAGAGTTTTAATTTTTGTAAAGAGTATGATATTTTTTATTCAAAACTAAACACATCATAAAGTTGATGGTTTGAATCTGTATTTGAACACACTAAGACAATGTTTGACAATATTAAAACGTTGCTTTGATAATCAATATTTTTTGTTAAATAGCGACAAAGACGACAAAAAGATAAAGTTTAAGTAGTTTTATCAGTTGTAGAGTTTTATAAGCCGTTCTTTTTTATAAAATAAAAATACGACGACTTACAAAACTATGAAAGCTACAAAACTACTGAAACTCAATAAACTATAATAAAATGTATAAACAACTACTAATTGCGTGTTTCATTATCGGCTTTAGTTTGACTACATTAAAGGCTCAAGATCCGATATTTTCACAGTTTTATGCTACTCCAATGCAGATTAACCCTGCGTTGACAGGTAGCAGTTTTGTACCACGTATCTCATTGAATTATAGAAATCAATGGCCCGCTTTGTCTAACGCCTATGTTACCTACTCTGCTTCTTATGATCAGTTTTTTGATAAGGCCAAAAGTGGCCTGGGTATGATCATCATGGCAGACGTAGCAGGCGATGGCGTTTACAAAACTAACAAAGTTGCAGGGACTTATGCGTATAATGTGGAGTTTAGTCGAGACTTATACCTAAAAGCTGGCTTCGAGGCTGGCATTGGACAAGTAACCGTAAATTGGGATAAACTGGTATTTTTAGATCAAATTGATCCAATTCGTGGCCCTTTAGACCCTTCTGGTAATCCTTTTCCATCACAGGAAACACGCCCCTTCAATTTGAGCACTTATTATTTAGATTTGGCGGCAGGATTTGTGGCGTACTCTAAAAACTGGTATGGTGGCTTCTCTGTAAAACACGTCAATGCTCCTAATGAAAGTATTATTGCAACCAGAGCAACTTTCGGTTTAGTACCTTTGCGGTTGACTGTTCATGGTGGTGCAGAGATAAGTTTGAAGGATTCATACAATAATCGAGATAGAGGAACGTTCTTATCTCCGAATTTTATGTATGTTCGTCAGGGCGAATTTCAGCAGCTGAATGTAGGAGCTTACGCTAATTTCGAATCTATATTTGGTGGTCTTTGGTATCGACATACTTTTACGAATGATGATGCTGTTATATTTTTGTTAGGAACAAGATACAAGATGTTTAAAATCGGATATAGTTATGATTTGACGATTTCCGAATTAACAAACGATACAGGTGGCGCACATGAGATTTCTGTCGCTATTCATTTTGCACAATTGAAGCGAAGAAAAGGAAGAAATTATCTGAATTGTTTAAAAATGTTCCAATTCTAATAAAATTCACATTAAAAATAACGATTTTTGCACTTGACACAATAAAACCACATAAAAAGGTATTTTTATACCGTCGGATTTTATAAAAGTCAAATTTTACAAATTCTAAAGATTTTAAGGAAAGGCACAGTGATTTTCGGTAAAGTTGAAAATGCAATCATATTATTAATTTTGTCTTTTGAACTTTATTAAATTGACACATAGTTCAATGATTTTCACTATTGATGTCAGCCATTTATCAAACAAAATATTATCCTAAGATGAAAAAACTGCTGAGATTAAGTGTATATCTGTTCGGAGCACTTCTTCTATTTAGTTCGTGTAAAAAAGAACGTTCGGCTACTACGGGTTGGGTTTTAAACGACTCAAAATGGGGTGGATACGAAAAATTGAACTACAAAGGACAAGCAACAGGACCAAACCTTGTATTAATTGAAGGTGGTACGTTCTCGATGGGTTACACAGAACAAGATGTAACTTTTGATTATAACAATGTTCCAAGACGTGTAACGGTATCGTCATTCTACATGGATGAAACGGAAATCACGAATCATGAATATTTGGAATATTTGCATTGGTTAAGACGAGTATTCAATGAGTCTTACCCAGAGGTATTCTTAAATGCTTTACCAGATACATTGGTTTGGCGTGAAGAATTAGCGTTTAATGAACCTTATGTGGAGACTTATCTACGTCACCCTTCTTACAACGATTACCCTGTAGTCGGTGTAAACTGGATTCAAGCTAACGATTATTGTAAATGGCGTACAGACCGTGTGAACGAAATGATTCTAATTGAAAAAGGAATCTTAGAAGTCAACCCTGAACAAAAAGATGAAGATAACTTCAACACAGAAGCTTACTTAGTTGGTCAATACGAAGGTGCTGTAAAAGGTGGTGTTCCTGACAAAAGCTCTGAAGGCGGAGAACGTAAAGTTCGATACGAGGATGGTATCTTACTACCTGCCTACCGTTTGCCGACAGAAGCAGAGTGGGAATATGCCGCTTTAGCATTAGTTGGAAACCAAGCTTATGCAAAGGATGAGCGTATCTCTGACCGTCGTTTATATCCTTGGAACGGTAATACCATGAGAAATGGTGTTAGAGGACGCTATCAAGGTAAAATGATGGCAAACTTCAAACGTGGTCGTGGTGATTATATGGGTATGGCCGGACAATTGAACGATAACGCTTCTATTACGGCAGAAGTTCGTGCATTTATGCCAAACGATTATGGTTTATATAACATGGCGGGTAATGTATCTGAGTGGACAATGGATGTTTATCGTCCAATGACTGGTCTAACTTTAAGAGGTGTTGAGGATCATACCTTAAACCCTGTCCGTGGTAATGAATTTAAGCAAAAAATCTTAGATGAACAAGGTCGCCCTGTTGAGAAAGATAGCTTAGGTCGTTTACGTTACCGTACTGTCAAAGATGAAGAAGTTGCTAACCGTGAAAACTACAAACGTGGTAGTGTATTAGATTACTTAGATGGTGATCAAGAGTCAGAAGTATTATATAACTATGGTGTTTCTACATTGGTAAGTGATAAAGCAAGAGTCATCAAAGGTGGTTCTTGGGCAGATAGAGCTTATTGGTTATCGCCAGGCGCTCGTCGCTTTATGGACGAAGATAAAGCTTCAAGATCCGTTGGATTCCGTTGTGCAATGACTCGTACAGGTTCTCCAGCAGGTAATCAGTTCAAAGGTGGAAATCACTTTAACAAACGTAAAAAACGTGTGAAACGTCGTTATAAATGATGATGAAGCATGAAGCATATAAAAAACGCTTTTCGGAAAAGTCCGAAAAGCGTTTTTTGTTTAAAGCAAGATTGAGGACAATAAAAATGGAATGTCTAATTAACATTCCATTTTTATTACACCTTCTACTTTTACCTGATCCACTTATTTTTTTACCGCACGCATAACGAATGCTGGCGGAATATTAATCATAATAAAATCATGTTCGATATTTCCAAAAACACTTTTGTATAAATCCTTAGGTATCAAGGAGTAGTTTAATTGTGAATAAATACCGCCCTCTTTCAAACCGTCTTTGGCAGCGTTCAAAATACGTAAACTAATATCTTCAGGGATATTAACAAATGGTAATGTAGATACGATGTAGTCTGCTTTCTCAAAACCATTTGCTTCAAGATGTGCCTGAATATTCTCCGCAGAATCTTCTGCAACGACTAATCTATCGTCTCCTAATCCTCGTAACAAATCACAAAAAGTTGGTAAGACTTCAAAAGTTATCAACTTCGTGTCGGCGCTCATATTCTCTAAAATATATTCGGTCACAACACCATCGCCGCCACCTAATTCTACGATACATTTCGCATTTTTAAAATCAATATGTTCTATTAGTTTTTTGCAAACGAAGCGAGAGCTTCTTGTAATAGTCCCAGTAGTTTTAATATTTTTAATTCCTTCTACGAAAAATTTTAATCGAGTCATTTTATTTAGTTATGTGGTTTTTCGATACGGTTCGATTACTAAATTATTTTATTACTAAGTAAAATCAAAAAAATGAAGTCTCCGACCCATCTATCCCATCTATTTTTTAGTAGGTTTAGTTTCTCCAAACCATCACATATTGGTTTACAAAATACTAGAATCGAAAAGCTATTTTTTACTTTTACCAAGATACTTTTTGGATATATCGTTGCACAACCCTTAATACATTGCCTTGCTTTCATTCAAAAACAAAATCACGCCTTTATCCTTTCAAGGTTCTCAAAGATAGTGATATTTTTATGGATTGTAAGAAAGGATAACATTATCCTAATCATCTAAACTATAATTTTAAGTAAAAATGAGAAAAATAACCTTTAAAAATGCACATCGACAAAAGCATTTTAATTTTTTTAAGGCGATGAATCATCCACATTTTAATATTTGTGCTAATGTTGACATTACAAATTTTATAAAATTAGTAACTAAAAATAAGCTACGGTTTACTTATAGTGTCGTATACGCTATTTCAAAGGCAGCAATGGAAGTCAAAGAGTTTCGATGGCGAATTATTGATGAGGAGCTATATGAGTGCGAAAGTGTGACTCCTTCTTTCACGACTTACACCGAAGTCGCCGATGTCTTTAGCTTTTGTGATGTACCGTTTATAGATAATTACAGCACCTTCATTAAGAATGCTCAGTTAAAAGCTGCGGCAATGAATAAAAATCCATCATTTGAAGATGCTAATCATCAAGATTACTTGTTTTTATCATCTATTCCGTGGGTGAGTTTTACGATGTTTCAGCACGCCATGCCTTTTCATCCGACCGACTCTGTACCTCGCATCACTTGGGGAAAATACTTTCAAGAAGGACAAAAAGTTAAAATGCCAATTTCTGTTCAAGCTCATCACGCTGTTGTTGACGGTCGTCATGTAGGTCAGTATTTTCAAGCATTAGAACGTATTTTCAATGATTTTGAAAAAGTCATTTTAGAAAGATCCTCAACCTAAGGAGTTTGTCAAATATCATAATTTCAACTAATAATCAAGCAAAACAATTTTTAATACTTTTTTTTTCATATATTTATTTTTTTGTAGCGTAATATTTTACATATATACTTTATATATAAACTAATTTTATTCATCATTTGGTGCTTTATCAGAATGATAAATAAAACCGCTGTATTTGTTTCTTATTCTATTAGAGTTTTATATTTAGCATTATTTTTGGTAGATTATTCAGCTAAAATAATTTACATCCAAGAGAACTTTCAAAAACGATTAGTTATGAAACAATTTAAAGCACTACTTTTCATACTTGCTGTATGTGCTATCAATTACAGTTTTGCCTCAGGAAACACAACTTATAATAGTATTACTCTTTTTGACTTTGATGCTTCTTGCATGCAACAATATGAGTATGAAGTTGATCAAGGATTCATCATTGATGATGATCATACAGCTTATCATATTCGGCTGGATGACGAGCGTACTTTGGTATTAAAAGTATTAAATAGTACTGAAGGGTCATCTACCATACAGACCAGTTTTACCGTTTTACATGATTGTATAAGTGTAAAAGGGATTCAACCACAATTTGTCATCAGTGTCAACAACAACAATACACCTGTTTTTATAAAAAAAGGTAGTTTGTATTATCAAGTTACAACAGCGGAATACAATTTAGATAATAGTTCATTTTTTAGTTCTTTCGCTCCTCCGCATCATTCATTTGTCTTTGAATATCACAGTAATTACGACCCGGTGGAAACACTTCGTCCTGTCGCCTTGGACGCTCTAGATTATGATACTCGAACCTATTATTATTCAACAGAACAAGAACGTGAGGCTAACAACTTTATCTATTTACAAATGTACCGTGACGCTTGCCCTAATCGACCTTATGGTCTCACAACACCTATCAGTGACGAAGTCAAGCAAAGTAATAATGACCAAACAACAACATCCGTCAGTACAACTTCTACTTCGAATACAACGTCTAAAACAGGTATAAAACAAGTCTATCGTACTTGTCAATACCCTGTAGAAGTGAGACATATCAAGGGTATCGGAACGGCTGAACGTTTCTACAAAGAAAATGAAAAAATTTATAGGTCTAAATTGGTTAGCATCGATGGTGTTGATTTAGAAACCTATCTGCAATCACACTCTTTTGAGAACGAAAATGTGCATAAATCAGGTAATATGCAAAATGAAATTGTTTGGGAATATGATTTAACAAAAACACCAGAAACTTCTCCTTATCAACCAAGCTATATTGTTGGTTTTTCGGGTGATGTTAAAACAAATAGTAACACTCAATTAAGTAGCTCAAATACCGAGAAAGGAGGTGCAAAAGAAACGACTTCAAATTCAGTTACCTTGAGCGTTCCAAACATTGTAATTGATGGTGTGAAACATACCGTACAAAAAGGAGAAACACTTTATAGTATTTCTCAAAAGTACAACGTATCAGTTTTAGATATTAAAATTGATAATCAGCTATCTGAAAATACAATTGAAATTGGGCAAGAGTTAGTCATTAGTAAAAAATAAAGCTCAAATTTTCGACTGTAACTCGGAGGTAAACTAAGAAGGGTAATTACTCAAAAAGCTGAGTAATTACCCTTTTTTGGACTGGTCGTATTTATTATTTTGTTTCTGTTGCTTCCGCTTCATTTTTTGTAATCAACTCATAATCTTGCATTAGCCATTGTTCATCCTCATCTCCCTGCTTTTTAATTTTATAAAATGCTCTAATTTCAATTTCGAAATCTTCTGGAAACTCATCATATTTGGCAGGATTCACTTCCCGATAAAAATCTAAGTAAACCTCTTTACCGTTTTTATCTTCCATGAAGATCTCTAAAGCGCCCCCTTCTACATAAAGTGGAGTCATGTCGTAAATTATGCCTTCAACAATTTTCACAGAATCGTCGTCTGACGTTACACTTGTTGACGGAATTTTCGTTTCACCTTCCGAAGGTGTGCCTTCTTTACAACCTGCTATTATTATAATTGCTAAAATTAGTATCAATGAATATCGCATCATGGTTTTTATTTTAAAAAAATGTATTTGATTAATTGTTGACACAAAAATAAAACGGTTTATTAGTAAATCGAATAATCGACAAACTAATAAACCATTAATCACTATTATTTCCAATCAATTCAGCGTATTAATAGCGGTAACGGTCACCAAAACCGTTCTTTAAGTCGCTTGAATTAATGTAAATTTAATCGTATATAGTTTTCTTTATAGCTGTTTAATTTTTAATTTTATAAAATGCTTTTATATTTAAGATAATGACTTGAGCGAGGATTAAAACTGATATTTTACGTGATTATTATCATGAAGTTCCTAAGTAAAGACAAGATGAGGTACAGAAAACCACAAATCTTATGAATTGTATAATAAATAAAACTGAAATACCGGTCAGTTCATCTATAAATCCTAATAAATTCCGATTCGATTCAATAAAAACTTAATGAAGATTAGAGAAGATTTCCTACACTATTTGTGGCGTATGCAGCAGTTTAGCTTCGAAAACTTAGCCACAACAACAGACGTTCCCATTCAAATAATAAACTTTGGAGAACTGAATACCGATGCTGGACCTGATTTTTTGAATGCTAAAATCAAAATAGGCGAAACCGTTTGGGTTGGTAATGTAGAGATGCACGTCAAAGCTTCCGAATGGCTAAAACACAAGCATCAAGAAGATGAAGCATACAATAATGTTATCCTACACGTTGTCTATGATAACGATAAAACAATTTTTCGAAAGACAGGTGAACCAATTGACGCTTTAGAGTTGAGAAAAAGAATCCCGGCTAATATCATTGGTCAATATGTTCGATTGATGAACAATGAATCATGGATTCCATGCCAGTATCACTTCCCTAAAATACCTGCAATTACGAAATCATTATGGATAAATAGATTGATGATTGAACGGTTAGAAGGTCGAGTAGAAATATTGAAAAAAGAACTCACTGCGAATGAAAATAACTGGGAGGTAACTTTTTATCATCGTCTGGCTCGTAATTTTGGCTCTAAAATTAATACCGAACCATTCGAAGTTTTAGCAAAAACGACTCCTTTACTAACCTTAGCGAAGCACAAAAATAACCTTTTTCAGTTAGAAGCCTTAATTTTTGGTCAGGCTGGTTTTTTACATGAAGACTTCGAGGAGGAATATCCAAACACTTTGAAAAAAGAATACGAATTTCTTCAAAAAAAATATGGTTTATTTCCATTAATGGCCGCAATTTGGCGATTTATGCGACTTCGCCCCGCTAATTTTCCGACCGTTCGTTTAGCACAATTTGCAGCCTTAATTCATCAATCAACGCATCTTTTTTCAAAAATATTAGAAGCCGACTCTATCGAGGCTATTCGAGCGTTATTTGACGGGATCGAAGTCTCTGAATACTGGCTGACGCATTATAAGTTTGATAAACCATCAAAAAAACGAACCAAAAAGTTAGGTAAATCAACAATTAATTTGTTCATAATTAATACAATCGTTCCATTTTTATTTTATTATGGTCGGGAAAAAGGTCTGGAAACCTACGAAAAACGAGCCCTTGCGTTCTTAGAACAGTTGCCTCCCGAAAGCAATCATATTATCAACAAATGGCAAGAGCTTAAATATAAACCTCAAAGTGCTTATCATACGCAAGCTTTGCTGGAACTGAAAAAGAACTATTGCGAACAAAAACGATGTTTAGATTGTGCGATTGGAAATAAGATAATAAACAGTTAATCAATTATTTATAAAAAACAATAAATTTATTATTCATCAAATAGCCGTACCTAAATAACCATTTTCTACGTACACAAAAAGTGATGATAATAATAACAAAGAGGCTGTTTCAATTACTTCATTTTGACTTTTGAAACAGCCTCCTCGCACCCTTTATTCACTCAATAACTCAAACGAATTAAAAAATCGTTTTTGGTCATTATTATCATCATTATCTGCTAAGGCGACAGTTTGAAGAGCATACATTCTATTCTTGACTAATAAAATTTGCATACGCATAATCGCCTGACCTTCAAGGTAATCTATTTTAATTTCTCGGCCTTCATGTCCGAATAAGTCGATTGTTTTTTCATCTAATAATTTCCCATTCATATTGTTTACTGAGCCTTGTACCGCACCTTTGTAGTATTCATCCAGAGCCGTTCTGTCCATTACATCAGCATTCACTTTATCGGCAGGATAATCCGTAAAACTGATCATATAAAAAATATTATCGTCAATGCCCGCCTCACCTTCGTGCATAAAAATACTCATTTTCAAGTCGCCTAAATCCGTTGTCAATCGTTGTGACGAAAAAGCAGGTAGATCGGGCATTTCAATTTGGAATAATCCCCGCTCAAATCGGAATAATTCCCAATCATTAATATTCGGTGTCGTCGCAGCGATTGAAGTTATCGCTAATGCCACAATTACTAAGCGTAATCTCATAATAATACTTATTTTTAATTGATAAATTAACAGTAATAAATGTCGAAAACAGCCAAATACTAAGATGGTTTGCCGTTTTTCCAGTCTTCAGCAACGGTTTCTAATTCATTGTAGAATGCCTCTCCGTATTTTCGAATCAAAGGTTCTTTAGCAAATTTATAAACTGGTAATTTTGCCTTTTTTCCAGCCGTACAAGCGGCCGAACAAATATCCCAACGTTCATAATTGACAGCGTCAATGTCGCCATATTCCATAATTCTAATTGGATACAAATGACAGGAAATCGGTTTTTTCCAATCAATTTTCCCATCTCGATAAGCCTCCTCGATACCACATTTTGCAATGCCTTTCTTATCAATTGTCATATAAGCACAAGCCGCATTATTCACCAAGGGCGTTGAAAACTCTTTCAATGTTCCTTCCTCAACGAAAACATATTTCCCTTGTTCTTCTATCGCTTTGATACCTTCTGGACGGAGATAAGGTTTGATTGTTTCATAAATATTGTCCAAAACATTCAGTTCTTCCTCTTCTAAGGGAGCGCCCGAGTCACCTTCCCAACAGCACGCACCTTTACACGCATTGAGGTTACAAAGAAATTGTTCCTCAATCACATCTAAACTCACCAATATTTTATCTTGAATTAATATCACTAACGGTTATTTTTATATTAAAAACTACAAAATAATCTTATTACAATACACAAATGCGAATTTAGCAAAATCTAAATACAAAAATCATTGGATTTCAATACTTAATTAACTTCATTTCGGTATTAAACACCAAAATTGTCTATAATAAATTGGGCAGAACAAAATTACAAATTTCATGCTTCTATAATTCTACTTCTTCCCATTTCTGCAATACAGTTACTTGACTTTTACTTAAAAAATGATTCTTATCTCCGTAGGCCATTATCTCAATAGATTTTTGTTTTAATAAAAAATAGATAACGCTTATAATGATGATAAAATGAATAAGTTGTTATTACTTTTTTGAATACTTATATGGTAACAATGCTCAATAATTAATCAAAATCGGATATTTTTACAACGTTTTCCGTTAGTAAAAAGTAATTAATAGTTGAATTTATCAGTTTTTAATTGAAACACTTTATATTTGATTGTTAGTTATGATTAGGATGGTTTGATTATAATGTATAATTCATCGTTTATTGTTCATAATTTTAAAAATCCTATTTTCTATTTTGATAAAAATATATATTTTATGAAAAAAGTAATACTAAGTGCCGTTTTTGCGATGATTGCCGTTTTTGCAATGGCTCAAAGTAGCACACAAAATGTGCAAGCCGTAGAAATTTTGAAAGTAACACCTGAAGTTTATGCTCAAAATGTGCAAGCAGACTTACAAAAAGTCTGTAAGCTAAAACCTGAACAAGCAGAGAAAGTGTACAAAATCGCTAAAACCACGGCTGAAAAAATTCACCAATTAGAAAAAATCAATACTGGTAAAGGTAATCCTGACCATGAGTTGCATGTTAAAAAAACATTGCAATATGGCGAAGGTTATATTATCAATTTATTAGATAAGAATCAAAGAGCTGCATACAGTAAAAAAGATAGAATTTTGCGTAAGCAAGAGTTAATCAGAGAACGTGAAGAAATGGCAAAAAATGCGGTGAAACGTAATTAATGAATCCTTGTCTGATGATAAAATAAAAGCCTTGATACTGCATATATCAAGGCTTTTCTATTTATGAATTATCGCTCCTATCTATTTTTGGCGACTCAATATTTTCACAATACGATTGTATATAATTTCCGATAAGCTCCATGTATAACCTTCAAAATCTGTCGTATTAATAAATTGAATAACAACGGCGTCAATATCTTTATGGTATTTAGCAATACTCTGATATCCTGGAATCAATCCCGTATGATTGTATTTGTAAATGGAAGAATAGACTTCTTGCTCGCCTTCTTCAAATAATGAACCGTCGTTTAATGCCCTCAAAAATATCCCCACATCTTCAGCCGTTGCTATGATTGAGCCATTCTCATCAGTTTTCAAATCCTTTTCGACGCCAACATAATAGCCGCTCATCAAACTATCTAAATTTATTTCACTCAATGAACCATAAGTATTATTCAAATCCAAGGGCATTAAAATAGCTTCTTTGATATATTGAAATTCGCTATCATATCCAGTAACCTTTTTAATAAGTTCAGCAATCAATAAGTAATTAGTATTAGAATACTGATATTTCTTATTAGGTACAAAATCAGCAGGCGAATCAAGAATCAACTCCAACGCTGCTTCACTGCTTTCGGGTGGATCGATCCAAAAGGCAGGTGTATCTGTAAAGTTAGGAATACCACTTCGATGCTGTACCATCATACGCAAAGTAATCTTATCTGCATATTCTATTCTATCAACAAGTTCCGGAAAATAATCGGCCAGCGTTTTATCCAAAGACAAACGCTTGTCACAAACTAATCGGGTAACAGCAAGTGCGTTATACAATTTACTAATACTCGCAATTTTGAATAAAGCATTCGGATCAGCAGGTATTTTATCTGCCCGATTATGCCAACCTGCGGCATAAAACGCTGGAGGTTCGTTTGCTTTATCGACATAAACAATAATGCCATCAAATTCATGATGAAGTGCGTCGTCAACCTGTTCTTGTACCGTATCTGGCAAAGGTTTTATCCAAGCTTTTATTAAAGGCCAAGGGACAAAAAACATGGAGATGGCTGTTCCAAGAAATAATATAATTCTGGTGATTAATGTAATTTGTTTTTTATTCATTTATTTTCTATTGATATTACCGACACTTTCTTATTCTTATAAAAAGGCGATAAGTGTACATTATACAACATTATACAAGTTGGCTAATTTAATTATTTAGCAATAACTTTTTTGATATAATTAGACGTTCTACCTCTTTTTTAGGACGATGCTAAAGTGAATAAGATATTTTGCAAAATAGAAATAGAATATTATTGAACTACATTTTAAACTTTAATCCCATAAAAAATGTCCGAGGTTGAGCTGGTCCAAAAACAAAATTGCTATCCCGATTTTTTCCAATATCGAAATCATCTTGATACGCATTAAAGATATTTTTTATGCCAGCATACAACTCGATGTCAGAAGCCATTTTTTTCATATCTAAGAGGTAAGAAAATTTCGTACTAACTTCATGAAATGCAGTTGTTGTAATAATTTCGTCAACTTCTTGATTAATCGCCCCAGCAAAATGTGGTACTTTCATACTTCCTGTATAAACATAATTAATATTAGCATTGATTCTTTGATTCGGTGTAAAACTCAAGGTCGCAAAACCATAATCATTCGGTGTTCGAATAAACTCTGTGATACCTTCTAAATCATCAATATACTGAACAGGATTTTCAAATTCACTGGATTGTAAAGTAAAACCAGCTTCGACTTGAATTTTCCGATTATAATTCGCTCGTAATTCCAAAGTTGCCCCTTGCACCGTTGCTCCTTGTCCATTTTGTTTCTCAAATACTTCCCCAAAACTATCTTCGCCAATCGGTTGTAAAAAGAAAGCATCATTTAATTGAGTATAAAAACCTTCGAGCGTAAAACCAAAAACATAATCATCGGTCGGTTTATCAAAATTAATAGAACCACTCCAACTTCGGGAGCGTTCGGGCTGAAGGTCGGGCGATAAAGTCACACGAGAAATGCCGCCGCCCGCAAAGGCAATGTGCAGGTCAGTGTCAAAGGCTTGCGGTGCTCGAAAGCCTACGCCATAACTCAACCGAAACTGTGTATAATCTTTCCATTTATATAACAACGAAGCACGAGGACTCAAAATCGGCTGTTCCATCAAGTTGTGTTCGTCCATTCGCAGACCAGTTAATAGCGTTAAAGTTGGTGTGATTTCCCAATCACTTTGTAGAAAAACGCCTAAGTTTTTGGTCGTTTGGTCAACGAGATAATTATAAGCCGGAATTTCATCAAAAACATCATCAAAAATGTATTCTGTCCCGAACGTTAAGATATTTGTACCAACAAAAGCATTTTTTAATTTATGATTCAATTGTAATCCTATGTTATAAGTACGCACATCCGAAATGCCATAAGGCGGATTTTTTAAGTGATTTTCTAATTCAGTGCCACCGCCAGGAATAATGCCTGTATAATGGTCACGAGCCGTATTTTGCCAAGCAGCGTAGGCAATGAATGACGAATTATCATTATTAAAATTGATTTGATAATCCATATTTGCCATCCAAACATTGTGCGTCCGTTCTTCGGCTTGTTGTGTTAAGTAAGCCGGTTTATCCACCATTTCGCCACCAAAACGATACTCATTAAGATTGCTAATACTAAATTCTAATTTTTGATTGTCTTTTGGTAAGAAAAATAGGTTAGCACCCAGCGATGTATTTTCAATCAAAGGAATTTCAGAAAAATTATCACCATTATGATCATAAAAATCTCGCTGTCTTTTATTCAAAAAAAACGAAATACCTGAATTTTCATTTTTAGAAATAATCGTTGCATTACCCAAAAGCTGATTATCGTTGGTTTGACCATTGATATTTTGATAATTATAATTCAGTTCGTAGCTATTTTTTTTCGGGATTTTGGTAATCACGTTCACCGTACCGCCGACCGCACTCGAACCATATAACGACGAACCGCCACCTCGGACGACTTCGATTCTGTCAATCATATTGACGGGTAGTTGTTCCATACCATACAAACCAGTCAACGGACTAAAAATCGGCCGACCATTCACCAGAATTTGAGAATAGCCACCTGCTAAACCGTTCATTCTCAACTGTGTATAATTACAAGTTTGACAATCTGTTTCAACTCTTAATCCAGGTTGAAACTTCAAACCCTCCGAAAGATTACAGGCTTGAACATTATCCAGCGTCTGACTATTCGTCACATTTACGATAATCGGAGTGTTCGTTTGTCGCTTAAAGGTTTTTGTTCCCGTCACAACAACCGCCTCAAACTCCATACTTCGTTCGGTGAGGTTAAAGTCTAATTGAACG
>Ga0075467_10000875_pt1 | contig 24604 bp, 24 predicted proteins | sample DEB08_DNA_9_FD_75067 | JGI IMG/M metagenome (GOLD analysis project Ga0075467, IMG submission 75067) | Aqueous microbial communities from the Delaware River and Bay under freshwater to marine salinity gradient to study organic matter... | ecosystem: Environmental > Aquatic > Marine > Coastal ... | reverse complement strand
TTAGGTAGCCCTGTTGACCCCAGCTGGCGTTATGGTCAATCTGACCGGTGCTGGAATCGTAATATGGCTGCTCTCTGTAGTCAGCAGTGCTGGTATTACTTGTCACTGGCATAGACCCAACGCAAGCCTCATAAACCAAAGGCCCATCAGTTGCGAGGTTGTGTACCGCGATAGTGTCTCGCCCTACCGATAGGCCATCACCCGGAAGTACCGGCGTTCGCGACACACACTCGAAACCTAAAATACTTTTAAACATATTACTCAACACCTTTAGAAACCTCTTCACCGCGCTCATATTTTTCCTAAAAAAGACCGTTAATGAATATTAGAAGCCAGTCGATAATTACTCGAAAGTAATCACGACGTTTAACAGTTGGGTCTTTTTTATGGGGGGCACCAACTCATTAATAACTTCTTGAGGGAAAACTAAATCAACATATGACAAGTCTGTCCATTCAGAAGCTCTGCTCGCGTCATCAAACGTTCGTATAGCTACCGCAATACTTACATTACCGTCGTCTATGACGTCCGCTTTATTTAACTTAATCGTTTTGTTGATGGTTGCCGTCGTATCGCTAGCCGGTACGTCCCAACACTGGCCGCACGTTAGTACGTCTTTTGTAGGGATTGAACTTATACCGCTGGCTTGCACAGCTACGAGTTGGTATTTACTAATCTCAGGCTGTGTTAACGGTGACCCATCTTCTCGGCTCGTCGGTTGAGACCATTCGGCTGCTATCTTAACCGTGCAACTTATTGGATCAGCGCTTAGGTCGCAGTTTTGAGCTTTTGCGCCCAAGCTCATACATAGCTGAGCTATGAACAGTCCTGCGCATAGCGAGGTCTTTATCATTCTTGATAGCATCTATCTGCTCCGCGATTGATTTGTTACGTTTGGCAATAACGGCCGCGTCATCCATTTCGTTTCTGATCCTTAAGTTGCCGCTCTATTTCTGTGTTGATTCTGCAATGTGCGATGTGGCTTTCGAGCTTTCTTCTGAGTTGGTGGAACTCATCAGAAGAAACGCAGTCGTGGCCAGCACGGCGACTTGAGCGATTTTCGTAAATTTTTTCAAGGACGTTAGAGAAGAGTTGGAGAGCGATGTACCCTCCGATACCGATTGCTGCGATGGTCTCATTAGTAAAGTTCTCCACATAACCTCTCCCCCGGTTTAGTCTTTGTTATTTTTAGCGTTGCGGAAATTCTGACCAACAAGATTAATCAGCATTCGGACGCCAGGAATGGCTTTTTGGATTTTTAGTGGGACGTAAGCTGCTAACGCGGCTCCGCCACCCATTGTGGATAAAACCCCCATTACTAAGTCAATGTAGTCCCAACGGTGAAGCGTTCCGGTTTCTTCTAAGGACTGTCCGAGAACTAGCGCGGGTACGCAAGCTAGTAAAATAAGTAAGTAACGCATAATGTATTCCTCAACGGTTGATGTACTTGCTCGGTATTATATTAGCTTGGCTAATATAATGCTACAAACTAATAGACCCATAGGACTTTTTGGCCTTGTCTCGTGTCTACGTGGACAAAAGTTTTGGCTACGCCGATCCCGGTAAACCCAAGCTCTAGGGCTTTAGCGACAACCAGCATTCGTTGCGCCCCGCCGGATACTTTGATGTCAGCCGCTATGCCTCTAGCGTGAGTTCCCGGCGCTTTTTTAACCGTCTCCACACTGTGGTCGGGCGACCGGTAGCCTGAGTTCACAACGAACGGGAAGTCGCACGCCTCTCGCAGCTCATCGAGCTTATGGACGAAGTCAGCGTCTATCTGATTCTCGCCGGTTTCGGAGCATTGAAACTCGTCTAAGTAAAAGTATTTAAACAGTTTGGTCATCAAAGAAGTCCTGTTGGCAGTGTTTTATTCCTAATGGTGCTATCTAGGCCTGAGCCAAAGAATATGTTGTTAGCTTTTTCGGCGGTTGGGCCGAGTGCAGCAGCTATAGCGCCGTTAGCGCCCCCACCCCATTCTTTAGCTTGCATCATCTGACTGACGACTGTGGCCGGGCCAGCAGCGAACCCACGGGAGAATGCCGCCATCAGGTACTCGCCCCAGTCCATACTGTCGGTTTTGAAATAATCTTTATCGTCTGGGCTGAAACCAGGTAACGCTGCAGCTGCGAGCCATTTAGTGTATTCACGGAGCTCCATACCCATCATCGCAAGTGGCAGTGTAGCGATACCTAATAGGGCGAAGACACTTCCCGCGCCCGCTAAGCCAGCGAGCACCTTTACTTCTCCTCCAGATAGCCCGCTTTCAACGGCTCTTTTGCCCGCTTCTTTAGTCGTGCCGCCAAGGATAACTTTACCGTATGAATAGAAGAATCCTTTCAACTGCCAGATCAGCGCGTATCGTGGGTCAGATGCCCATATAGGTCGCTCTGCTGAACTCGGTCTCAGTGTGGCTGTCTCGGTAAAACGCTGCAATGCCTGCTTAACTGCTACCGACTCTTCAGAAGTATTGAACTCTTTACCGCCGCGCACCCAATCATTGACCTGTTCTGCAGTCACGCCTAGCTCTTTTAAATAACGCGCAGAGCGTGGGTTAATGGTGTCGGGTGACGCGTGCTCTTCTAAGAACTTCACGCCCATGTTGCCCGCAAACTCTCGAGTGAATCGAGTAAAAAGATCGAGGCCAATAACCTTGAAGAAAGTGTCGGTAGCTGCTCGAGACCCATCAGTCATCCACTCGGACTCGGCCTGCGACATGATTATGTTGGATGTTGACTGGCTGGTGACCGTGCCAATATCCCGTGTGAGTCTTATCGCCTCGTCGCGATTCTTTATAGTGTTAACGATTTCTTTGAAGGCAGTCGTAATAGCTCCGAACTCTTTAGAGGCTATTACTGGGCCAGCTAATTCAGGGATAGACCCCAGCACAGCTAGCGGGAGTATGCCGACAATATTAATTAAGGTCAGTGCGCTGTTCACCTTGCGCCAAAAAGGGGACAGAGGCTTAGTGTTATACCCTAAATAGGTATGCACTATCATTTTGGCTTCTGCGCGCTGTTTAGGTGGCAGCTTATCCATCTCTTGTTTTAGGGTATCGAAGCCGCGTTCGTCTTTGGTGTGCCGGTTAAACTCGACGCGTTTTGTGGTGTGTTTTAAGTATTGAACAGTAGCTACTTGCGGCGTCTCAAGTAGACCAGCTTCGCGAAGTTTTTTAGGGTCGACTTTGTTAGTGAGTAGTCGCGCCTTCTCGATATTTTTTGCAGGGTCAATGCCTTTGATAACGACGGGGTCGCCATTGAGTATGCCTTCTTGATACTCGACGAGGGTGGCAATAGCTTCGTCCACTTTCTTCTTGTCGGCTTCAGGGTCTGCCTCCAAAATTAGCTTAGCTAATACCTCTGGGCGCTCGGCAACCTCACTGAGTTTCAACGCTACTGGTGTATAGTTATCGCGTTTTTTAACGTCGGTATTAGAGGGGGCGATGTAATCGTCGTGGATGCTTTCGAACCATTTGCGTATCGCTAGAGATTTACCTGAAAGCTCCGTTGTGGGTGTGTCTGAGAAAGCCTCTTCAAAAGCAGCGTCTGACTCTGGAGAGTCGAAGTCTCCTACGGCCTCCTCTAGCTTAGTAAACCACTCGTTACCTGCCACTGTCGCGGCTTTTAACATACCGAGCGCGCGGCCTTGTTGCGGCCCGGTCTGAGCTCTAATGTAAAACATGTCGGCTACCTTAGACCCAGCAACCTTTCGCAAGCGTGAGTCTGCGGTAGTAATAAGGTTGTACACGGGCGTAAACGCGTCGCTCGCTATGATGTCCTTAATTTGTTTCTGTAGCCACGGCGTGAGGCCTGCGGGTCGAGTTTCTTCTACCGCCTTCGCGTCTTCTTGGACTTTGACTTTAACTTCAAAACGGGCTGCCTGAAATGGGTCTCGTAACGCCTCTTGATTGTTTTCTTTGTTAGCTTTTACGACGTCTTTTATGTAGGCGTCAAAGTCTGGGCTGTATGCGTCTTTACCGAACCGCTTCTGCAGTTCTTTAGACAAAGACTTGTACATGTCCGCTAGTTTTTTACCTAGCGCCTTTATATTAGCTTGGACTATACCGCGATGTTCTTTAGCAGTGCTTTCCCCGCGAGGTCTACTCTTCTCACTGTCTACCCGCTCTTTAAAGTATTCATTCTTAGCGTAAATCGCTACTTGGTCTGCGTACCATTCTTCGAATCCTTTTTCTCCTTTGTAAGACTTCGGAGCTTTAGGGTCTTCGAGAGCTTTCTTATAGGCTTTTACTAGCCGCTTGTTTAATGTCGGGTTGGTCTCTAACGCTACAAGCTGCTCTTTAAAAAGTGCGTGGCCTAGTTCGTGCACAACGGTTAGTGCTAGCTGCACAGGGTTTTTTGTTTGGTTGTCTACTATGACAAAATGAGCGTCACCGAAGCCTACATACCGGCCTTTTTTCTTATCCTTTTTCATCGCTTGGGCTTGTCCAGCGACGTACTCAGCGACATTAGGGTCGGCAAAAACCTGTGCTAGTTGTTCAGGCGTAGCGTCCAGCAGGCCTTGCATACTAACGATCGCGACAGGGTTTTTTAGCTTCAAGTTACGCATGGCGGTGTTAGCTATTTTCGTAGCCAGTTTATTCGCTGCGCTTACCTCCGGAGTCTTTTCGAACTCCGCGATCTTCATGCCTATTTTTGCGAAAGTAGTTTTCAACTTATTAATTGAAAACGGAGGTAATCTAGGGCCTGTTTCTGCCGTACCTTTTATACCCTCCTCAGGCTTATCGAACTTTTGATCGCTGCGGTCGTCTTGTCGCCCTTGGTTTGGTTTTCTTTCTTCTAACCCAATAGCAACCTCGGGTTCGCCTTTTCCGCGTTTTCCATATTTGACTGCTGTCGTGTTGTTAGTGCCCGCGAAAGGCTGTTTTTCTAGCTCTCCGGTCTCCTCGTTTCTTGTAATACGCCCTCGTTGTTCTCCACCAGGTTCTTCTAACCCGACGTCATTTTTTTCTTGTTTTACATCATCCGCGAGTGTTTGATCGGCCTCGTTCTGGAATTGGTTATCCTCGTTCCTATCTAAGATGGCGTCTAGGTCGCCCTCTACTAGAACTCTCTCGCGAGGTTCTCCGTCTATGAACCGAGAATCGGATACTGTAAGATTCGCAAGGTCTTCGTCGTCAAAAATATCACTATATTCTTCGATGTACGCGTTGACTTCTTCCTTAGTCCCGGTGAATTCTACTAGGCCAGGAACGCGGAAGGTGTACTGCTTATCTTTAGGTAACGCGTCAGATGCGGTGACGTTCAGCAACTTACCTAACGTGGTCTGCTTGCCGCCGCTACTGAATGTAGCCAGTCGATCAAACTGAGTTAATATGGCTGGTTCCGGGGGCTTATCCTCGCCGTTTTTGATCGCTACCGCCTGGTCTCGACCGTATTTTTTCTTCGCGCGGGCTAGGTTATCAAGGAGTTCTGTTGTTATCGTCACCCCGCCGATTTTTACTTCGTAGCCTTGCGCGGTTAGCTCAGACAAAACCGCCATTAACCCGTTTCGGCCTGCTCTCATTCGCCCGCCTTGGGTGAAAAGTCCTCGGGTGTCGCCTTCTTGTATGCGTTGCCCAAACTTAACTAAGTCCGCTAAATTAACGGGTATGTCCTTATCTGAGTCAGGCCCACGGACGGTGGTTTGCTCGCCTTTTTTTAGTAAAACTCTCCCGCCTTTTTTACCCGCGCGGAACTTAGCGTAGACACTTTTTGTGGCCTTGTTTAATTCCTCTTTCAGTCGCACGGCCACGGTGGGTACGAGGAGCTCAGACGGTTTTTGTGGTATGCCACCTGATCTTGGGATTTCTGGCTGCGAGCGCATTTCAGGTGGCAAGGCTGACTGTTCTATGCCGAAGCTGCCATCTTCATTTTCGACCACACGGATGAGGGTGTCTGGACTTTCTTCTTGGAGTTCTACAGCTTTTTTCAGGACGCTGTCCGGCATATCTGCAAACTGCTTGAACCGGAAGTTTATTTCGGGGTACGCGTCTTTGAATACCTGTTTAAATCTCCCCCTAATTGATTGGGTCTCTGGGTATTTCTTACGAGATTTACGGCGCTGGTATTTAAACGGGACTGGGTTACCGTCTTCGTCTAGTTTTATACGTGTGGTTTTTTTACCTTTACCGTCGGGGCCTGTTGTAGTCGTAACTGTTTCGGGCACGACGTTTTTGAAACCGCCTTCTTCTGCGACCGTGAACCCGCTGTCCGGGCCGAATTCGCGGTCAACGTCTACTTCGACTTTGTCATCATCAGTATTAAAGCGGTAGTCTCGCTGCAGTTTATCCAGCTCTTGTTTTTGTTCTTTAAGCGCTTTCATCTGCTTGGCGAGGGCTTTTTGTTTCGTATCTGCGCGGACTAATGCACCCGGTGTTTTCGCGTCCCTTTTTTCTCTTTTTAATTTGTTAGCCTTTTCTTTCAGGATAGCGAATTCTTCTCTTAGTTCTTGTTCAGCTGCGAAGACGTCCTCGCGTGTGATACCCCTACCTTCTATATTTTCGTCTAACTTCTGGTCTTCCTCTTGTTGGTATTTCTCTCTTTTAAATTTCGCTAGGACGCCTTCCCCGTCTTCGTCTTCCATATCAATGTTTCTGACGTTAGGGCCCTGTTCTTCGTCAACCAGTTTTTTTCTTTCTTCTAATGCTTGCTCTACAGTTTTTCGTTCTATGCTGCCGCCTTTAGGCACCTGTCTGTCGCCAGCTGCGTAGGCCGCACTTACGTTGTCTTCTGTTGTGGCTTGTTCCCATACGACGCGCCCGTTTACGTCTTTGACTTGGATAACCACATCTGCGCCTGCGACTTTGCCGTCGCTGTAACCTAATACTTGCTGCAGTACATCATCAGTCGCGTTGTCTTGGACTACGGATTCTACGGTGTCGGAGAACTTCGATATTATTGTGCCGCGCCCCGGTACGAAAGCTGCGTAGTGTTCTTCGCCGTCAATATCTAGTGTTGTGACTTGTCCATTTTCAGGAATGTCATATTCTGGGGTGTTACCGGCTATCCAGACGCTATCACGTTCGGTAGTCTCGTCCTGCATAGCGGCAATCTGCGCGTCTATAGTCTGCTTAGATTCTTTTTCCGTAGTGAACGGGTTCATATCACCGTACTGTTCACGGTTTATATCTTGGTCTAGCCTTTGTTCGCGGGCGCTTTCAATGAACTCGCCTGCCTGCTGCATTATGGATTTTACCGACGAGGCGCTACTGACCAGAGATCCGCCTGCTGCCCCCATTGATCCGCCGCCTATAAAACCACCGAACGCCGCTTCGCCTAGTCGCATTAACGCGTCTTCTTTCGTGTATTCTTCGTCTACCTGCATGCGCTGTGCTGTCTGCAAGCCTTCCTGGGCGACCTCAGTTACACCTTCAACAGAGGCTGATTTTATTGCGCCTCGCCCCACCTCTTTTGCTAGGTTTCCGAATATTGACCCGTCAGATCCTCGTGCTTTAGCTACCTTACCAACGCGGTCTAGGAAAGTTTTGGCTATTGCAGCTTCGCCGCCAACGCCGATTAATGCTTGAGGGATTGCGACAGCCCCGGCGCGCAACGCTGCGTCGTCTTTACTTAGTCCATCTATCTCTAAGTTCTCAGCGAAGTTAGCGCCGGACATCGACGTGTATTCGCTAGCGCCTGCTCCAGCCAGAATACTGCGCTTAGCGGTTATGCTATTGGCTGCGCCACTCAAGGTAGATTTGCGGTGTGCTTGGTAAACTAACTCGGCTAATTCTTTTTCGTCGGGTGTAGCCGTTCCTTTAGCGGTTCTATTCACAGCGTCGCGGGCGACTCGTTTTGCGGCCATACGGCTAGCGCCGCTTAAACCGGCTTTTGCTACGCCCCCTAACACAGCCCCTGTGCCGCCACTTGCGACAGTTGATATGAGGTACGGCGTCATCTGCCCGGACAGTTTTGCTGATTGGTTTAGTAAGCCACTGAAGGTGGGGTTATCGAAAAACTCTTGGGTGGTCTCGGTGCCCTCGAAACCTCGGCCTGCTTGTTCTGCTGTTTGTCGACCCGCCGCTATATTGTCGGCGGCCGCATCTTCAAAACCTACTAACTGTTGAACAAGGCCTTGCGCATAGTCGACGTCTGCGACGACCGTCTCCATCCCTGCGTCGAGTCCACGCACGAATGTGCCGCCAAGCGTGGACTCGGGGACAACTTCCCCTGGGCCCTCGTTGGCAGCCGGTTTGACAGTGTTAGCCTCTTGATCAAAGAACTCGTCCCAGTAGTCTGCCATTATGTAGCAGGCCTATCTGTGTCCATTGCTCTTGACTCAGCGCCAACTACCTGTTTCTCGAAGAACTCGTATGCTCTCGCGCCTAGGATACGTTTAAACGTAGCGGCGGGAACCTTCTCATCCACCACGCCTTGTGAGGACGGATCGAGTGCTCTGAAAGCGACAATGTTACCTTTGCCGTCTCTTATTACTTTAATTCTAGAGTAGGTTGCGTCTGCTCCTTCTGGTGAGCCACCGTCTTTAGTAGGCCAGAAATTAGCTAGGAAACCGCCGTAGTCTTCGCTCATGCCTGCGCCTTGTAGGAGCGAGCTGATACCGGCGTTTAATGCTGCTTCGTATTCTTCGATTCGGGCTTTAGTTGCTTTGCTGGCCTTGCCATTGGCTTGCATGCGATAAGCTGCATCTAGTTTGTTCATCATTTTAGTCAAGCCGCCATTAGGGCCGGATAGAGCCTTTACTGACGCTTCGTTCCATTCAAACTCAGGCGCGCCTTCCGCATCTTTTTCTGTGTTTGTGAACATCGCGTTTTGTACCGACTCACCTAACTCTATCGTGTCCTTAAATACTTTTTCTCTGGCCGCATCTACTTTTAGGCCCGCCGCAACCCGCGCCGCATTTTCTAAGCGCCGTTCTTTTTTTCGATTGAGGTTGTAGTTCTTCTGATTTAGACCAAACTGCCGCTCAACCTGGCTAATGTTTGCGACGTCTTTTGTGCTTAGCCCTTGCTGGCCTGTCTCGACAACATTCGACCATTTCTTTTGGAAATCATTTTTTTGCGCATCGGTAACAGCGTACTGCGAGAGATAGGCTCGAAGACTTTGTTGCGTTTTTCGCTCTAGTTTTACCACGTCTTCTAACTTGGTTATGTTGTTTTCTTTGAGCCAGTTTTGAACTTCGCTTATATCTTCTTCGCGTATGGCTTTTTTGGTTTGTTGTTCGGCGTCCTCTGCGGAGCTTGCGTTATCTTCTATAGTCTCTATTGTGCCGAATACTGCAGGCTCAGGTGTTGTGTCGGAGGCGACATTAGCGCGTACCTGTTCCGCAGACATTGGGCCTTTAGGCACTCGGTCTTCTTCTTTACCTGCAGGAGCTTGCTGCGCAGATGAGAGTTCTGCGAGGGCTTCTTGCGTCGTTTGCGCTAGGGCTTCTTTAGCTTCGGGTGGCACCATTTCATCAGGAGCGTTTGACAGCTCGCTCGCCCACGTTCTTAAGGCGTCTAATCTTTCCTGCGGGTCTGTAATCCGGCCTAGTCCCAACTGCACTTCGCGTAACAGTTCTGGGTCGTCGATTAGGGCGATTGTGTCCTCGACAAGAGCTTGCACCTTACCGGTCGCTTGCTCCACTCTATCCTGGGAGTCGTCGATTTTGTTCATTGCGCTTATATTACGTGTTTTTCCAGCGACGCCTGGCCTGTTTCTCATAACGTTGAAACGGGTACTAACTTGCTGGGCTATCTCTTCTGCTGTGCCGAACTCGACCGGGTCTTCGTCGCGCGCCGATCCTTTTCCGGTTAAAAACCTCATGCCTTTTTGGACTGGGTTTTCTTTGGCCCACTCGCCGCCGACAGTAAACCGCTTGACTCCGTCTTCCGAAGGGGGTGCTTCACTTAAAGAATTAAACGTAAAATCTTTGTTTGGGTTGGCTTCGTTAGCAAAACGACTTGCTAGTTGTACGGCGTTAGGGTCGTTGTTTTCTAGGGCAGCGGCGAACTTCGCTTTGTCAAAGCTGTTGCCAGTTATATACCCTGCCTGATTAAGTTCGTTGTATCGTTGGTTTAATAAGTCCTCGTTCTCTAAAGACTGCTGTTTATATGCAGCGGCTCGAGCATTTATGGCATTCGTGTTGCCGCTCGACTGAAGAGCCTCGTAGCGTTGGCCCGCGCTTATTCCGCCGCTAAGGCCTTGCATAAAAGGGTGTTGTGGAACTGTGGCCATTTTACTTACCTATAAAGCAAATATAGCAAACATCGCTAACGACGCTGCCATCTGTGTGTTTTGCGCTCGGCGTGCTGCCCTAGCGGAAGAGTTTGCATTTTTTCGGTTAACTTCGTTTGTTGCCGCCGCCTGCATCTGACCTAGCGACGAACGATTTACGTCTTGCCCAATGTTTATTAAGTCGCCCATCAATGCGCGGTTCTGATCCTGTTGCGCGATTCTTGCGTCAGATATGCCTTGGATACCGCCTAATAAGTTGCCCCTGTCTAGGGTCAGCTTTTGCTGCTTCTGCTGCATGGGCGTAAGTGTCGCGCCATAGCGACTAGCGGTACGGTCTGCAACGCCTTGCATTAAAGGGTTAGTGGTCTCGAGGTCGGACTTCGCTTGGTCGATTAGTGAAGTGTCTGTCTTCGCCTTTTCTATTAACTCAAGTTCTTTAGGACGGTAGACATCAAGATACCGCTGATAATCTATCTGCGTCATCTGTGCTAAGGCTCTGTCCGCGCCGCCCGTGCTGTCGCTGTAGGTTATCCCGCCGTTGCCGTAAGAGCTCTGAGCCGCCTTATTGGCGATCGTCGATACTGGTCTCATCCCCATTAATATAACCCCGCGCCTTTAAGCGCCGCCATACCATCGCGCCCTTTGGTGAACCAATTATCTTTCCCTTCGCCACCGAACTTTTTCTGCAGTCCAGCGCCTAGAATTCCTCCGGCTGCTTTCATGTTGGAGCTTCGTTTTAATTCTCTATTTTGCATTTTTTGGAGTTGCTCGGATGCGCCTAAGTTAGCGAGGGTCGTCATCGCTTGGGAGTTGTCAGCTTGTTGTCCTTCGGCCACGCCTATGGCTCCAGCTAGCCGAGTGTTCTGTATTTCGCCTGCCTTGCGGGTAGCGTTACCGAGTTGGCCCTGTAAACCTTTAGACATTTCGGCGGCCCTACCTAGATCCATAACCTGGCTTAACTGGGGGTTAGCCGTCATCGTCTGCATAGCGTCGGCCGCGCTGCGGTTTCTTAACGTGTTTTTCATCTTATCAGTCGCCGCGTCCTCCATTTCCATTTGGTTTAGCGGGTCTAGGTTCGCGTTGAAGAACTTCTTTTTCGCAAGCCCGACTTTGGCGTTGACTTCTTCGGCTGCTGATGTGTGTTGTTTTGGTGAACTGCCGCCCATTACAAACCTCGTGTGTAAACTATCGTATCTACTTGCCACCCATTTTTAGTAAAAAAATCAATAGGGGCGTCTGTCTTAGATTGAAACTGTATTTTGTTTAACCCTGCTTTTTTCGCTTCTGTGCAGAAAAAAGGTACGTGCTTAATTCCGTTAGCGCCCCCTCTTTTTTTTGCCCACGCGATCCAGATAAAAAATATTTTGTCCTTGCTGTATTCGTCGTAGAGAACGTTAGTAACTAAAAAACCTTCGTCGGTTGTCCATAAGACCGCGTCGCCGTTTACGCACTTTGCATAAACATCTTCTGGTCTGTAAGTTAACTGCGGTTGCGCCGCTAGCAGCTCTTCTATACCAGGCCTGACCCAGTTCCACTCGTCGCGTATATCACTAACGGATGGATCGGTAACCGCGTCTATATCGCCTGCTTTTAATTCCGCCATAATTTACTTTCCTTGCTACTCCTGTGTCAGCTGATCGTGCGCGTCTTTCTGCGTCAACGAGCTGCTCTGTGAATAAAGACCCGTAAACACTGGCGGCTGAATAATCAGTCCAGTCCTTGCTAGGTAGTCGTAATAATCTAAACAGCGCGCCGTTGATGATTGTGTCGCGATAATCATTCATCACGTCGTCATCACAGCTTGTGCTAGTGTGAGTAGGTTTCAATATAAGGCGTAACAAGAGCGCATCTGTAGCGCCGGTAGATGGAGCTGGTGCAATACGAACTGTGCTTGAGCTTGTCTTAACGTAATACTGAGGCTCGCCGGGCTCTGTGCGCCACTTAGGTAGGCGCTGATCAAGTAACGCGGGGGTGATGGGCTCTAGGTCGACGCCGTTGTACTGTATAGAAAGTATTTTTTCTATCGCTGTGTCAGCGGGCGCGGTCAGCGTGTAGTCATACACACCGCTGGTTGACGCTATAATCTGCTCTGTTTGATAAACCTCAGACTTCTCGCACAGCTCTACCACAGCTGAACGGATGCTGTTCTCGATCAGCGTGTCTGAACAAGCAGGAACCATTGGTATAATGCTGGGTAAAAGTGCTTCGTAAAGCGTGTTACTGGACTCATTATTGTCAACTGGCGCTGCTGCGTCTGTAGTAAAAGAGCCCGAGTGCGTAACGGCTGAGTCATTCCCCGCTGCATCCTTATGGACGAAGTGGAAATACTGTAAGGTGCTGGTGGGTAGTCCTGTTGCGTAGACAACCTTTTCGCCTGTCGAGCTGACTGCCTGTGTAGCGCCTGTACTCAAGACTGTTGCTTGAACGGTCGTAGGGCTTGTATCTACTAGCCAATACAGCGTACCGTTACCTTCATTTGTAGTGACAGTGCCTGTTGCTGTTGTTGTGCCTGTCTTAGTACCAGTGGGGCTTGATAGGGTGGGCGCTACTTGATCCACTGTCGAGTTGGTTGGGAAAACATCTGTTGATGCTATGTATTTATTACCAGAAGCATCTGTTCCCAGATCCGCTTCATTAGTGTGGACTACGACACTGTCTATGTTTAATGCTTGATCCTGTACAGGGTATGTTCCTCTATTTGAAGGCCAGGGTGAAGTTGCGGTTGTAGGTATTCCACCGTTCCAATATGTAAAGACCATCATTCCGTTAACTGCATCAGTAGCACTGTTCAGTGTTCTGAAAGTAGTCGATGGGTGATTATCTGTCTGCCACCCGTTGTTGTACCACCTCGCCGTTAAAGTGCCGTTGGTCTCTCCTATTTGTTCGTAGGTCAGTTCGTCGTTAATCCAAAGTCTTTTTCTAACCTCTGACGTTACGTCTGTAAGGTAGGCAGAAAATGCAATAAAATTCCATTGGCCTTTTATTAAAACTCTTGAAGTATCGCGGCCTCCTCCTCCAGCTGGTTGGAAATCCTCATCTTGTAAGTTCCACCCTGTCAGTGTTCCGTCACTAAGGTCTGCAAATGGCTGGATTTCCATCTTCCCGCCGGTCTCGTCTCTAGTAAAACGAAGCGTCTTTAAAAAACCTGGTGTTGCTCTGAAATCAAAATCCGCAGGGACATACATCCACACCCCAGCGTGCATCGTTTGGCCTTTGCCCAAAGGTGTGTCAAAGCTGAGTCCACCCCCAAACTGCCCTGTGGTTGGTCTACTACCCCATGACCAGTACGGGCCTTCTGCAGCAAGGCCATCCCAACCTTGTGCTATAACTAGGCGAGCAGAGCTGTCTCTTAGCCCGCCACGGGTAATGCCTGTATCACCCTCTGTTCCGTAACCCGCTAAGTCACCTCTACCCTTCTCTCCCCAATAGCTGAATTTCTTATTATCAGGGGTAATAGGGTTTTGTACATTCAGGTCGCCAGAGAATTTACCAATGTTCTGCCCGTCTGTTAAGCCAGAAAAATCTCTTTCTAATGTATCCCAGTTAATTGCCATACTCTATCCTAACGTTACACGGGAACGCCTGTAGGCATCATTGAACCTGTCGGTTGGTTAGGAGTAGTTTGTACGTCAACCGCGCCTTTACCTAGTACAGATGAGCTGAACAGTTGGTAGTGCGTTTGCGCGCGCTGAGAATTAGCCGCAAAATCCGCATCTTTCATATATGCCATGTACAAAACGTAGTTAAGCACTGCGTTAGCGTAGATGTCAGGGATACTTAAATCTCCGCCTTCAGAAACGATAGACGGGTTAGCGGAGTAAATAATTTCTAAGAAACTACTAGTGCCGTCCACGCCTGGATACACGTAAAAATTACGTGGGTTGGCCTCATCATAAACATAGTGTTTGACGATAGTCGTATGCGCCGCGTCAGTGCTAGCTGATAAAGTTGCGTCGTGCCAGTTGGGCGTTTGTGAGTCGAGTACTTCTCGGTCTACTAACCGTACAGCTCGTTTGCCTGTAGCACTTCCTGTAGCGTCCGACATATTTCGGACTACTTTTAGCAGTCGGTTGCCTGCGCTGGGTATGTCCTGCTTTGTACCTGCTACCAGCGTGATAGTCGCGTTGACTGCAGAAGCGTCAGGCTTCATTAGCGATACTTCTCGTTGCGCGTCGTTAACCCAGGATACTAGTTCGGCTGTTACTGGCCATCTAACGCCTGTAGTATCTTGTAAAGTTATCTGCGCTCGGTCTATTACGCTGTTTACTGTAACTGCCATTTTGAACCTCTACGAATTGAGTACTGATTCCCACGCAGCTTCGCGCTCTTGGGTTGATACAGTTTTACCCATCGCGTTGTTCACTGCTGCTGCTTTTGGGCTGCCGTCTGCTTTAAAATTTTTCGGGTCGCCGTCCTCCATAATCTGCGCTAGCGTATCTTCAAGAGACGCCGCTTCGGCTTCCTCTTTAGGTTTCGCTTCTACCTTTTGCTCTTGGTAGGCTCGCGCGCCTTTAGAGATTGCTATGCTGGCCATAACATCGCTGACTTCTACAGGCTGGTGCGGCTGTAACGCGATGCTGTGCCCTGATGAGCTGTTTACTTTTAGAAAAACATCACTGACTATTTTCATCGTTTTCTCGCTCGTGAGTACCCGCGTTTATTTTTCTCGCTGGCTTTCTTAGTGGTTGTTGGTCGTGTTCTCGCTCGTGAGTATCCGCGTTTATTTTTTTCAGCGTCTTTCTTAGTGGTTGTAGAACTGCCACCGCCGTATTTAGCTCGTATGTTGTTCTTTTTAACGGCTTCGTTGTTACCTTTCGTTGTATCTTTGATATTTGCTCCTGTCATATCAAACAGGCTGTTGTTTTTCGCCTGGTTTTTGGACGGTCTCGCTATGCCCGGCTTGCCTTCGATAGTGTTAGTTCGATTTTTAGCGGGCTTTCTTATACCAATAGGTGCCTCTTTTACAGGCTTGGCTTTTGTAACGACTTTTTTAACGACTTTTTTAACGACTTTTTTGGCTGGTTTACTTTCTACTACTTTTACTTTTTTCGCGCGTGCGGCTTTGGCTTTTTTATATGAAGCGCGTGCATTTGCTAATACTCTCTTTCGATGTACTGTAGATCCCACGGTAGCTACCTCTATATATATATTAAAAAGAACCCCCTCCGAAGAGGGGGACTTAAGAAAGATACTTAGAATGCAGTATCGAGAGTGATAACACCGAAATCTTGTTCGCCTACATCAACGTCGCTGTTGTACACGGGCTTTAAGAAACCGAAGATTTTACCGATGCTGATACCGTGCTGGTTACCGTAATCGAATGTTTCTTCTTCGATGGTAGGTAAGCCGATGTCGGCCATAGCAAGAGCTTGAGCACCACAGAACAATGCACGTGCACCGTCTATGGCACTGCCTGCGCCCCATTTAGAGCCGTCAGCAGCGCCACTTGTGTTAAACACGTGGCGGAACTCGTGGATCATGACGCCGTCAACTAACACGCTCGACGTGCCTGAGAACAATGAGTTTGAGTTACCGCGTACACCCGCGTTACGGACGTTAGCTAGGAACTCAGAGTCGAGTTTCAAGCCTGCCATCTGTTGTGGGGTCACAAACATATGGTAGATTTCTTCGTTACCTGAAGAGCGAATGCCTCGGATATAATGGTCTTTAGCATAGGCCTTAGTCTCAACAATCGTGCGATAACCTAGGGTGTTTGTTTCACCTAGGGTGGCGTTAGTGAGGGTGTCTGAGATACCCGCGTCTAGTCCAGTTCCCGTGGCGACTAAGCTACGCTTAGAAGTTGGGTCAGTTACGGCGGCGAAGTCAAGACTAGATAAAGCACCCCCAGCTACAGCAGTATTAGTAGGACGTGTGCCACCATTGTTTTTATAGGTGTATTCAACACCAGATAAAGTCAAGAATGCCAACTGGTCGATACGATCAGCCATAGCGTAGGCTAGTGCGTCGCGAGACTGCTCACGGAAATTAACTACTGTTTTTTGGTCTGTTAAACGACCGGCCAAACGGTTAGCAAAGCGCAACTGATCGATTTTAATAACTTGATCGTATGCGCGAAGTGCTTCTTCGTTATTTTCTAACTGGTGGTCACCAGTGATACCGTCGCCCGTCATATCGGCGAGTAATGTGATAACCGCTTGTGTGCCTTTTTGACTTTTAGTCAGTTCGGTCACGCGCTGAACCATAGCGTTTGAACCGCTACCAGCGAATTGGTTGATGAATGACATGTTGCGCGCGGTTTTCCAGAAATCGCGTGACCATGCTGTTAATTGGTTGTCGTTCAAAGTAGCGAAGTTTGTTAAAGCCATGAGATAGAACTCCAAAAAGTAATCGAATAAAAGTGCGTGGCAAAACGCCACAGTTTTTTAGCCGACTTAAGGAGCGGCTAATCCGTTCCCCGTATCGTAGGGCGACGAACTAGCGCTTATTAACGAGGGACGACCTCGACAAGTTTTACGCCTGTGCAGGCGAGGGATACGTTTTTTACGGCTACGGGCCGACCGCATATCGTAGCGGTGTACGAGTGTTCAAGCGGATATTAGCACCACTAATATCTGTCTGCAAACCATTGAAGCGTTTTTTATTACCACTTAGCTTTGTCGGCCCAATAAGCCGCTGATAACTTGCCTTTAGCTATATTTTTACCATGTCGGGCCTTAAACGATTTGCGTTTCGCTGTCATCTTAGCCGACTCCCCTGCTTTGGGTTTGCCAGCCGTGCTTGCGCCCTGCTCCCCAAAACGAATCGTCTTAATAGTGTCACCTTGTTTAGCCACAACAACATGAGACTTTTTAGGGTGGCTGGGTGTACGTTTAGGCTTGTTGTAGCCTGAGACTCCTGCTCTGGCTAATCGTGGGTCTTTCTTAGTTGGCATGATTTAACTCTCCTCGAACTCAGTGTTGGCTATAACTAGTGTAGTTTTGAGCCACTCCAAAACCCCAACAACTTCTGTGGGTGAGACATTGCCGTTTTCTGCGGCTTTGGCTATTACATCGTAAATCGCGTAGTACAAGTCATCGGCTGCCGTGTTACTAAATTGAAACTCGGCGTGGTTTGTAATGTCTTGTATATCTGCCATAACAACCTCTCTTAATTTGGGTGGCTCTAACTAGTAGTGCTATACGATGTCGCCGCGTAGTCGCTTCAATGTTGAAGCAGGCAGCGCGTTAAACTCGTCCTCCGTCATAGTGTTCAGATCCACTCCTTTTTCGCCGTGGTTAGCAGCGCTCTCACCTGGTAGGGCGGGCGGCTGCGATTCGGCAGCTTTTAACTTCTTACTAACTTGCGCGCGTTTTTTAGCCACTTCATCAACCGGTTTTTTTACGGTTTTTGTAGGGGCTTCAGTATCAGCCGGTGCGTCGAGGCTGTTCTCCATAACGACAAACTTTACGGCTTTACCGAGCGCATCGACCGCGTTCTCGCCGTTCGTAATAAAGGCGTTACGTAACGTAACAACTTCGTTAGTAAGCGTCTCGTTAAACTCAGGTGCGTTCGGGTTAAACGTTGGGTAGGTCTCGGCAACCGCATTAGCTGCAGTTTGAAGGGCTGTCATTTGGCGATCGTTCTGTACCGTCTCCGACATCTCTTTTCGCATGTCGTGTTCGATTTGCGTTTTCTCGGCCGCACGTATCTCGCGTCGCAGTGCTACTGCCTTGTCGGTTTCACCATCTAACACAAGCGTCTGGTACTCGAGTTCTTTTTCGTCGAACTCATACGTCTCGGGCGCGGTTTCTTCCGCTTCTTTAGCGGCGTTAATCGCGTCGAGCTGCTGCTGCAGTGCTTTTTGCTTAGCTAACACTTCGTCGAGGCGTGCTTTTGGAACCATAGGTTTAGTAGCGGGTTTTTCTTCGGCTACCGGCTCTTCGGCTTCTGGTTCTGGTTCTTCTTCCTCAAGCTCGGCGGCTTCGGGTAGCTCTTCTTCGGCTTCTTCTTCGGCTTCGGCTTCTTCTTCGGCCTCGGCTTCTTTGGCTTCAGGTTCTTCGAGCTCGGCTTGCGTTACTTCTTCTTCGTCGCTTTCTGGCGTTTCAGCCATCGCATCGAGCGCGTTGAAATCAAGGCGGTCATCTTGTAGCTCAGAATCTTGCTCTGCGCCGGGCATACCGTCAAAAACGGCGTCTGGTTTTTTGTCACTCATGTAGAACTCCTATTGTTGTTCCTTGGGGGTGGTTTTAGGTGGTGGTGGGTTACTACTTTTCGCTTGTTGCATTGCAGTAGTCGCAATTTTTGTAGCAGCGGACGTTTGTGCCTGGGACTGTCGTATGGCGTTAGTCTCGCCTGACAGGTCACGTCGTAGCTGTAACTGTTCGCGGTTCATGTCGAGTTTCGTCTGCAGCTCTGCCATACGGATCTGAATATCGGCGTCGGTGCTTTCTGCTTTAGCGTCATTCAGCTCTGTCTCAGACTGCATCTTCATCACTTCAGCCTGCATTTTCGCCAGCTCAAGTTGTATCTGACTCATCTCAAGCTGCTGCTGTTGCTGCATGGCTTCAGCCTGCTCTGGAGTCGGCGGCTCTTGCCCGGTCATTGTGCGGATGCGTTTAGCCAACTCTGCTTTTCTGGATAAGTGACTGTACTCAACGATAGCGTCGTCGGGCACCATGACACCAGCTTGGCGCAGGCTAATAGCTTCAGCGAACTGCACTTCATCAAATGAGTCCCGCGCAGGTGCAGTGCTGACTATCACGTCGTACTCGCCTAGCGTAAGGTTGTTTATCACCTCGCCTTCTGGCGTCATCTGGTTGATGACCATGTCCTCGCGGGGCTTCATCGGGTCGTCTTCGTTGGTGATTTTGATGACGCGCTCTTCGCTGTAAAACACCTGTACCAGCTCGAGTACGCGTTCGGCTAAGTATTGGCGGGTCTTGCGTAAGTTATCCAGCGGCACTTGGATCATGATCGCGCCACGATTCTGCTTAGCTTGAATCGCAACACCTGATACTTCGGCGCTGTCTGTGCCGAGCATAGAGTCGTTCACGCCTGATATAGTTTTGATGTTCGCTGCTGCTTTTTGCGCGATGCGATCAAGACCTGTGGGGATTTGGTTAGGCTGTATCTTCAATGGAGGCTGCGTACCGCGCGCGTACTCCAGCACCAAACCGGTCTCAGCGCCATGCTCTTCGAGATCATCGGCAGTCATACCAACAAGTGAGCCAGCCTCTACCATCCAACCGCTGTTTGCGGTCGTGTTGACGATGTGAAGTTCCTGGGACGCGATCTTGTTCAGCTGTTCTTGAGGCGATAGCAAGTTTCGCACTACGCCGAAGGGTCGGCCCCGTCTGAAATAACAGAAGTAAGGCACGAGGGTAAACTCTTTATAAGGCGACCACTCATCGTGCAGCACGACCTTGTCGCACGTCACTGTCCAGCGCACGCGCTTCTTCATTTTCGTGTAGAGCTCTAAATTGTACTTAGTCGCGAACTTCTTACTCTTCGCGTCGCCCCACGATTCGGGTGCCTCTCGCTGGTCTCCAGTCTCAAGATCAATAAAACAGGTGACTTTAGCGAGCTTCTTATACTGACGCTCAATAATCCGCAGCGCGTTGACGTTGCGGTAGTCGTCTTCTCCGGGTGTACCTGCGCCAAAATAACCGTCGTGGTTTTCTGTGTCGCCAAAACGTTGCTCTTCGTACTCAACGGAGTCTGGCCCGTAGCTGTTGCCGTTTTCAGCGATAAACCGCAACTGTTCGGCTTTCTTCTTGCCGTACCGCTCTTCTATCTCATCGAGCGTCATCCATTTAGTTTCGAACACTTCATTCCAAGTCTTTGGATCTGCATCTTTAGCATCCGGGTCGATAATAATGTCGAGCGGGTCTTTAGCCGCGATGCGTACTTCGCCCTCGATGTGGTCTGAGAAGTCAATGCGTACGTCAAAGTAACCACGGCCATCCATGATTAAGCCGTCACTAAACACCTGCTGCTCAACCCAGTCGAGTTTATTGTTATCAGCAATCTGCATGTACAGTTTGGTTAGGGTGTGTGCAACGTCTTCTGTGCCTCGGCGGCGTGCTTTGAACTGTATATCAGCGCGTCGGCTGGACTGCTCACCTAGTATGGTGTTTACCGTTGGCAGTATCGTGTTCACGGTTAACGCTGGGCGGCCTTCTGCATCGAGTTCTGCTACGTCGAACGCGTCCCACTGATCGCCCTGGTAATAGGAGTCGCACTTCTGCGCCATTTCCACGTAGTCAATATGCCCGTTATCTCGGGCGCGTGTATAGCGAGACCACTGCGTGCTCGTGATGCTTTCTTCTTGTTCAGGAGTCATTCGTTTTTGTTTAGAGTATTGCATTACTAGGCGCTCATTGCGGATTTAGTTCGTCGGGGGTTCATTAGACCCGGCAGCTTGTCCCGCCATGAAGGCGGGTGGACAATTGTTTCGTGGAACGTGGCGAACTCGGCCATCATCAGACCTAGCCATGACAGCGTATCGACCTGGTCATCGTGGACGCCGTTCGGGAACCGAAGTAACTCGGCTATTAATGGGCCGGTAAAGATTTCGTCGCGGGGGAAAAACACCTTACCCTGCTGCATACGCCCTTGGATGGCCCTGGCACGCGCTTCTTTATCGCGTCGCCCTGTTTTCAAATCTTTAAAATACGCCTCATAGAGTCCGCGTTCTTGTACGCGCTTCTCTAGTAGCGGCCCTAACGCCATCTCAATGTGGCCTTTCTCAATGCCGATCATGGAAGGTTTCCACGTCTCGTAGAGGTCGAGAATCTGTTCGACAATCTCTAAGCCGTCAAAACGGCCGCGTACCACGTCGCACACAAACAAGTTGTCTTCTTCGTCGACGCCGATAATCATTCCGACCGTATAATCGTTGCGGTCGTTCTTACCGATCGCCAAATCCCACGCCGCGTAAAACTTCATGCGGTCGAGGTCTATATCGTCGCGCTCGAAATACTTGATCATGTCGCGTGTGAAATAGTCGCCATCGTCAGCTACTGGGTTCTGCTGGTATAGAGCCGACCAGTCACGCGGGCCGACTGCGCGTTCAATCCGGTGAAGTGCCTCGACGTCGTACCGCTCCGGGTGCAATGCGTCTCCAACGCTGCGAAACTCCTCCGCTTCTTCCGCGATCGCTGGATAACGAACAACCTCCCAGTCATCGCCGCCCTCTTCGCCCTGCGTTAATAGCCGACCAGCAAGGTCGTCATCATGCCAGCGAGTAAGAATAACCAGCACGCCGCCCCCAGGTGCAAGGCGCGTGTACGCTGTTGACGTGTACCAGTCCCAGTTTGAATCTCTGTTGTTTTGGCTCTCAGCATCTTCTCTGTTTTTTACTGGGTCATCGATTAATAAAATATGCGCGCCTTTACCCGTAATACCACCCCCGACGCCTGCAGCAACATAACCACCTCCAGCGGTGGTCAACCACGCTTCTGCGGACTGCGATGTCGGGTCAAGGCGCGACTTAAAAGCGGATTTATAACCGTCTTCGCGCAACATGCCGCGCACTTTCCGACTAAACGCCATCGCTAAGCTGCCGGAGTACGAGCAACTAATAAATTCGTGTTGTGGGTTGCGCCCGATGTGCCAGGCGGGGAACGCCACACTGGCTAATGTGCTTTTCCCGTGTCGCGGCGGCATAAACAGCATTAGTCGGGGGGATTTTTTCTCCTCCACGTCACGCGAGAACTGTTCCAAGCGTTTACAAATGTCTTTATGTACCCATCCGGCTTGGTAGTCGGGGTTAAATCGTTCGACGAAGGGCAACAGTCGTTTTCGAGTGAGCTGTCTGAGCGCAAGTTCTTCCTTTGCTTTCGTCTCAACTGATTTTTCAGCTGGCTTTTCGTCAATTGGGGCGGCTTTTTCTGCCTCATATATTTTGTCGCCTAAGTCCGCTTTGCAATACACGCACAGGCGATCGCTCCCGGAGAACAACGTCTCGGGACGCAGGTTTTTACAGCGTCTACACTCAACTTTGCTCGATGAGATGCGTACCTCCATCGCTTTTTGGCTCTAAATAGTCGGTATCTTTGCCCGCTATCTTCAACAGCTCCGCATCTGACATGCGCTCGAGCTGTTTCGTACCGTGGATGTTGATATTGACCTGCGTGGCGTTTTCGGGGGCGGCCAAACCGTGCAGTTTGACTAGAGAATCGGTGGTGTTTTTCATTTCGGTCGCGTTAGCCGAGGCGGTGTACGCCTCCATGTACATAGTGTGCGCGTTGGTCACCTCAAACTTCACGCTTTCGCGCATTTCTTCACGATACCACTGCAGGGCTTTTTGAACGGCGGGTACTTTGTGGGCCATCGAGGCAGAAGACGCGGACGCGTACCCCGCACCACGACCGGCGGCCGCGATTGTCATACCGCTGGCGATAAGTGACACGAGTTTTTCCTGCTGCATGGTGAGCTCACCGTGCTTTAGGCCCATGTAAGGCATGGCCGCCTGGAATTCGGTGTGCGCGCTTACCTCAGTGGAGGCTTGTTCCTTCGGGTCGCTGTTCTGGGTCATCCGGCGTTTTCGTTGTGTAGACAAAAAAGGGTGCTTTGGGCACTTCACTTATTGCTAGCCATTCAACGTGATCGATGGCTTCGTCTTCCGGGAACCCTGCTTCCATTAATATATGTATCGACAGACGAAAGTCATATACGAGGACTTCCGCGTTATCTCTGTAGCTAGTACCTATAATCGCGGTATCTAAACCCTCGATCATCAACACTGACTCTGATTCGCGTTCGTCACCTATGTCCATACCGAATATTAGCCCTACTAATACTTAATCGCAAGAGAAATTATGGATAGTTTTAACCCACCAGTAAAACATGTCTTCACCTAGGGTGCTCTTCATCACGTTGACGCGAAGCGCCACTAACTGCACGTTTTTTGGCTCGTAACCTTTGGTGGGGTTGATCCTGTCGATCGATGCGTTGTGCTCTTTCGCGCCCTGGCCATCGCGATGGTGGGTAAGGAACACGCCAGACAGTGCGCACTGCCCTTTTTGCTTTTCCCACAGCTTTATTACGTCTTCTTCATTGATATTAAATGAACCAGACAAAGCTCCATTGTTGCGAACCCCACGCTTTGATTTAGAACGTGCGTTAACCACGAGCCGTCGACAGTATGCCTGGTACGTGTTCGATGCTCGTTGTGAGACGGCGTCAGTCACGCACGCTCTACACGTTGATTGGTTCTTTGGTGTGAACTCTGATGCGGGTTTGACATTCCCGCAATGGGTACACGGTTCGCGGTTCGGTTTCTTGGGCATCGCGCATTGTAGCAACAACAACAGTAGAAAAAAATTCGCAGAAAAAAATTAAAAAAATATAAAAAAGCTCTATTTATCACTGAGCCACTATCTCCCCCTTCCGCAAATCAAGTGCCACGTCCCCCGATTTCAATCCACGGAACCTTGTCCACGGTTATCGGTGTGGAACCTTGTCCAGAAAAGCACTGGACAAGGTGACACCGACTAAAACATAGGCGCTCTCGCTTCGCTCGCACGCGTCAGCTCAGCTTGTGAAGCGTTGGCAACGGTGTCGACGCTCACTTCATTCCCTTCGGAGATACATCATGAGCATAGCTAAAGTCCAATCCCTCACCACCTTCACCAGCGTCGCTAACACCGGCGTGATCCTAGCCACGATCAAGAACAGCAACCAATACTTCCTCGAAGTCCCTGTTGCCGGGCTCGCCACTATGCGTGCACGCATCGAGGCCAAAGGCTCGCTGGCGCTCAAGCACTGGACGCGCGCGACGACGACTAGCTTACCCGCTAAGGCTAAGGCTGAGGCTAAGGCTAAGACTTCGCCTATCACATCTCTTAGTGACGAGGTGCGTCCGTCGCATCGCATTCACATCGAGTTCAAAGCGAAGATCGACAAGCTTGCTGCCGCTGGCAACAAAGCTGCGATCGAGGCCATGGCTAAAAGCCAGTACGGCCGATCAAAGGGCGCGCAACGCGAACTCGAGACGTGTTCTGGGGAAGGTGCTGAGCTCAGTGCGCTCATGACTCGCGCTTACCTCGCGCAATCGGAGTACGAGTACGCCTTCGCGGCTCTTAAAGCCATCAAGGCTGCAGCGTGAGTCGCGCAGCGCGGTTCGAGGCCCTCGTGCGCAGATACATGCGCATGGGGTATCCCCGCAGCGAAGCCGAGTTCAAGGCCCGCTACGAATTCAATTCACAGATATAAGGAGCACTATCATGCTTAATAAACAACCAAGAAATGCCACACGCCCGTGGCGCGGTGCGCGCCCCGTGCAACGAGCTGCGCGTCATCTTGACGCGGCCATCGGCTTTGTCGTGATCTCGATCCTCGGTGCGGGATGCGGCTACGTGCTCACGGTCTGCCTCACGGGCTTCTGAGTGTGTGTCAGCTTTGAAATTTGTGGACAGATTAGACCCGTGAGTCTAGCACACAGTAAGTCATTGATAACTATCATGTTTATCAATTGTGTGTCATGTGTG
>Ga0075467_10000873_pt1 | contig 24647 bp, 24 predicted proteins | sample DEB08_DNA_9_FD_75067 | JGI IMG/M metagenome (GOLD analysis project Ga0075467, IMG submission 75067) | Aqueous microbial communities from the Delaware River and Bay under freshwater to marine salinity gradient to study organic matter... | ecosystem: Environmental > Aquatic > Marine > Coastal ... | reverse complement strand
TGAATATGCCCGCAACTGATGGACGCGCCTTTTACGAATTTCAGCGGCGAACATCGGACCAAACCTGTTCCACCAAAATCGAACCGTCTCGTGGCTGATATCGATGCCACGCTCGTGCAGCAAATCCTCAACATTTCGAAGCGAAAGCGGAAAACGGACATACATCATAACCGCCAGGCGGATGATTTCGGGAGACGTCTTGAAGTACTTGAATGGGTCGCGTTTTGTCATCCGGAGAAGCTAGGTGTGCCACTTACACACTTCAACCAAGTTTCCTCTGACAGTGCCCTGACAGGCGGATAACTTCGCGGCTCGTTTTGAAGTACTTGAAGGCCGAGCCATTGGCCATGTTCGGACGCTACAAATCCGCCCTGCCCGCCCCAAGCCGGTTTGTTCTGACAGACCCAGGAATGGCGATGCCTTCAATCGAGCATTGCTTTGACAGTGTCAACTTTAGGTGACAAGCTGACGCAGTTAGAACGCTGAATAGTTCGGGGGATACAAAACGTGACACGACAATTTACAGCGCTGATAGCGGCATTTGCCCTATTCATTGCGACGCCAATATTTGCGAAGGACATACTGGTCATCGACAATGTGCAAGAGCCGTCGACGCTTGATCCACACTTGCAGTGGAACCCCGACAGCTACACGGTATATCGCAACATCTACGACAACCTTGTCACACGCGATGCCAGCGGAACAATCATTGGACAGGTCGCAACAGCTTGGGACGCGGTCAGCGACACGGAGGTCGATTTCACGATCCGAGGCGACATCACCTTCCACGATGGGTCGGCTTTGACGCCCGAAGATGTGGCGTTTTCGGTCATGAGGATCACCGATCCGGAGTTCAAAAGCCCCCAGCGTGGTCAATTCTCGTCCATCATCGGCGCAGAGGCAACCGGACCCGACACCGTCCGCCTGACAACCGATGGGCCCTACCCTGTCCTGATGGCACAGCTTGTCAAGCTATCCATTGTCTCGAAGGCTCACACTGAAACCGTTGGCAATGCCGAATTGAACCTAAATCCGATGGGCAGCGGGCCTTACAAGTTTGTCGAATGGCGCAAGGGCATCAAAGTCACACTGGAGCGCAACGACGCCTATTGGCGCGGCATGCCGCCATTCGCCACGGTGGAATTCGCCGCGGTGCCAGATGCGGCAACACGGCTGGCCGATCTGCGTACCGGCAAGGCCGATCTGGTCGTTGGCCTAAATCCCGATGACGCTTTGCAACTGGTGGGATCGAACGGCGTTGAGGTGCGCAGCGCCCCTACAGAGCGTGTTGGCTATCTGATGATGAATACGCAATTCGGCCCCCTGATGGATGTCCGCGTGCGTAGGGCTGTATCCCATGCGATCGACCGCCAGCTTATCGTTGACGCGTTGCTGGGCGGGTTCAGCCAAGTGACAAACCAACTGCTGACCCCTGCACATTTCGGCTATATCGACGGGTTGGAATGGCCGGGATACGATCCCGAGGCCGCAAAGGCATTGTTGGCCGAAGCAGGGTTTGCCGATGGTGTCGAGATCGAGATGATCACCGCGCCTCCTTTCGATCAGCGCATCGTTCAAGCGATCCAGCAGCAGCTGTCAGACGTCGGCATCACGCTGAAGATCTCGATGAGCGATATGTCCACCTTCCTTGGCCGTCGCCGCGCCGAACCTGACGGCTTTGGAGATACGGTCTTTGGGCGTTGGTCCTGTGCCTGTCAGGATGCCGATGGCGTTCTGTATGCGATGTTCCATTCCGGCAGCGTCTGGTCGAAATACGCCAACCCTGAATTGGATACCTACCTGGAGGCGGGCCGCTCGACACTTGATGACGCCGAACGCATGGCAGCCTACGCAGAGGCCCACCGCATCATCAGCGAAGAAGTTCCCTCGATCCCGCTCTATCAAGCTGCGGCAATCTATGGCGCGAACGATGCCCTGACCTGGCGCCCGACCGCAAATGAATCGGTCTACATCATGGACATGGCTTGGTCCGAATAAACTGATTCCCCAGGCATCCTAGATTGGGTGCCCGGGGTCCTCCTACCAAGGCACTCAAACCACATGCTGTATTTTATGGCTGTCCGTCTGGCGCAAGCAATCTTTGCGCTGTTCGGGGTCTCGACACTGGTATTTGTGATCCAGAACCTGTCAGGCGACCCGGTGGCGCTGATGATGCCAGAAGGCGCGACAGCCGAAGATATGGCCGTTCTCCGCCGGGAGTTCGGCTTTGACCGGCCCCTGTTCGCGCAATATCTCTCCTACATGGGCGATCTGCTGCGCGGTAACCTTGGAACCTCTTACATCCAAAGCATTCCGGTGGCCGATATCGTCGCATCCCGGATCGGCTATACCTTGCAACTCTCCGCCGCGGCGCTTGGCATTGCCGTGTTCGTCGGCGTGCCCATTGGCGTGATTGCCGCGCTCAATCGAGGTAAATTCATCGAGAAACCTGCCCTTGGGCTGGTTCTTGCGGCACAATCTATGCCGACTTTCTGGTCGGGGATCCTGCTGATCCTGCTGTTTGCGGTGACGCTGGACTGGTTGCCGTCATCGGGGGCCGATGAAACGGCGTCTATCCTGCTGCCTGCAATCTGCCTCTCAGGTCTGACGATGGCCACATTCGCCCGGATCACCCGCAACTCGATTGTCGAGGAACTGGGTAAGGATTACGTCCGCGCAGCCTATGCGCGGGGTCAAACCCGTCTGTCGATCGTCATCCGTCATGTGTCACGCAACGCCGCTGTGCCCTTAATTTCCATCACGGCACTGGAGTTGGCGAATATGCTGGCCGGAGCGGTCATTGTAGAGACCGTGTTTGCATGGCCCGGACTGGGCCTGCTGGCCGTGCAAGCCATTCAGGCCAACGACTTTCTGGTGGTTCAGGCGCTGGTCCTGCTCGGGGCAGCCGCGCATATCCTCCTGAACCTTCTGGCAGATATTCTTTACGGCGTCGTCGATCCCCGGATCAAGGCGTCTGGACGATGATCGCCTTCCTGCGCTCTTTGACACCCGCGGCTAAACTTGCGGCGCTGCTGATCGTGGGCTTTGTCCTGTTGACAGTTCTGGCGAGCATCGTTGCGCCATTCGATCCAAACCGACAAGATCTCTTTGCCCGGCTCAAACCACCAGGAACCATTGTGCGCGACAATACCTATTATCTGGGCACGGACGAACTGGGCCGCGACATACTCAGCCGGATCATCTATGGCGCGCGGGTCTCGCTTCTGGTCGCGTTTACCTCGGTCTGTGTGTCGCTCGTGGTGGGCACAACCCTCGGCATTATGGCGGGCTATTTCCGTGGCTGGGTCGAGATTTCGATCATGCGGCTGGTCGACATCGTTCTGTCCATCCCCGCGCTTTTGCTAGCGATCATCACCGTGATTGTGCTGGAGCCCGGCCTGCTGAGCCTGATTGCCGTCCTCGGATTTACCCGGTGGCCCCGCTATACGCGCGTGGCCTATGGTCAGACGCTGGGGATCGCCTCGCGCCCCTATGTGGTGGCTGCGCGATTCCACGGGGCGTCGGCCCTTTGGCTGATGCCCCGTCATATCCTGCCGAATATCCTCAATCCGCTGATCGTTGTGGCGACGCTGGAATTCGGTCTGATGATCTTGTTTGAGGCGGGTCTGTCCTTTCTTGGCATTGGCATCCAGCCCCCAACGGCCAGCTGGGGCGCAATGATGAGTGTGGGGCGGAACTATCTCAACACAGCCTGGTGGATTGCAACCTTGCCAGGGCTGTGCCTGTTCATTCTGGTCCTCTGCGTTAACCTGTTGGGGGATACGTTGCGGGATCGGCTCGACCCAAGGAGTGATAGACGATGAACGAATTCAACGGCAAACGCGTAGTGGTCACCGGTGCGTGCGGCGTCTTCGGGCGCTGGATCGTGACTGCCTTTGCGCAGGCTGGCGCGCGGGTCTGCCTGTCGGACAATCGGGCCGACGCCCTACAGGCAGACGTCAAGACACTACAAGGCAATGACCATCTGAAGCATGTGACGGAGCTGACCGATGCCGCCTCGGTTGACGCGCTTGTTGACCACGTCGAGGCCCATTGGGGGAGCGTTGACATCGTCGTGAACAACGCGGGCATCTACCCTTCCGGCCATCTGATCGACATGCCTGTCGAAGATTGGGATCGCATCTGGGCCGTGAACCTGCGTGCGCCGTTTCTGGTCGCGCGCGGATTTGCCCGGCTGATGGCAGCAAAGGGCAATGGCGGCTCGATCATCAATATTGGCTCCGGAGCGGCCCGTAACATGCGGGAGACGACCGTTCACTATTGCGCGTCCAAAACCGCGCTGGAGAGGGTGACGAAAGGCATGGCAATCGAGTTTGCACCCTTTGGCATCCGGGTCAACGTCGTCGAGCCGGGCTTTGCACCCGGCTCCGAGGTCAGCCCCCTGAGTGAGGCACACGTGACCCGCGTCCTTAGGAATATTCCGCTGGGCCGCGCGTCGGGGCCAAAAGATACGCCCGGAGCGATCTTGTATCTGTGTTCGTCCGAAGCCGAGTTCATCACCGGCGCGGTTCTTAGCGTCGATGGCGGCAATTCCATCGGGCTGGCTGCGACATATTCCAATGATATTCTTGAAAGGATTGACCGTTGGCAGAAGGACTGATCCGGCACCCCGCCTATCCATGGCCAGAAGGCTATCGCGCAGCGGTCGTCTTTTCGGCAGACGTGGATGTGGAAAGCCCTTTCCAATGGGCCAATCGGGGCAAGCCCGTGACCATGCTTGGCGAGATCGAACAGCGCCGCTTTGGCCCGCGCCGCGGCCTCTTGCGCATCGTTGACGTGCTGGCCGAATTTGACGCCAAAGGCAGCTTTTATGTGCCCGGCGCGGTGATGGAAGCCTATCCATGGATTGTGCCTGGCTTGCTGGCAGAGGGACATGAGGTCGGTTTGCATGGCTATTTCCACGAACGGGTCGATACTCTGGACGATGCCGCCTTTGCCGATGTGATGGAAAGCAGCCTTGCGATCTATCGCACGCAGGGCGGCCCTGAGCCCGTCGGGTTTCGATCTCCCTCATGGGAGTTGGCGCCCAATCAGGTTGCGTACTTGAAGCGACCGGAAATCCTGTATGATAGCTCTCTTATGGGAATGGATCACCCCTACCGGCTTGATGGGCTGACGGAGATACCGGTCCACTGGCCGGTTGACGATGCGCCTTATTACCGGTTCTTCGGCGGTGGCCGCGACACTTCTCCCCCGACCAGCCCCGCAAGCCTTTTGCAGGACTGGCTGTTTGAGTTTGATGCTGTCGCGGCAGCGGGTGGTCTGTTCATGATCACCATCCACCCCTGGATGTCCGGGCGGGCCAGCCGAACAGAACTGCTGCGCCGCCTGTTCGCCCATATCCGGCAACGCGATGATATCTGGTGGACCACATCCGCCGAAATCGCGCGCTGGCACACCGGGTTGAGCAACACTGCGCAATTCGACTTTGCGAACGATCCTGTGAGCACGGAGTTTTGATGCCAGATCCGCTGCTCGATATTCGCGGCTTGTCCGTTTCGGTGAATCGCCGCAACATCGTTCAGAATGTCGCGTTTCAGATGCAGGCAGGCAAAACCCTTGCACTCGTCGGAGAATCCGGTTGCGGCAAATCCATGACGGCCTTGGCCTTGATTGGTCTTCTGCCCGAGGGCGGTGTCTATTCAGGCGGTGAAATCCGTCTGGATGGCGACGATCTCGTGGGGTTTTCGCACAGTGATTGGCAGGCCGTTCGCGGTCAACGCATCGGGATGATCTTTCAGGACCCCAGCGCGGCCCTTGATCCCTTGATGACCATCGCAGGTCAAGTGAGCGAAGCCTTGGCGCTGCGCGGCATCAAGGGCCGCAGCGCTCTGCGCCAAGCCGCGCGCGAGATGCTGTCGGATGTGGGCATTCCAGATCCGGACAAACGGTTGGACCAATACCCGTTCGAGCTTTCGGGAGGCATGGCTCAGCGCGCAATGATCGCCATCGCCCTGGCTGCACGCCCCATTCTCTTGATTGCTGACGAACCGACGACCGCGCTTGATGTCACGATTCAGGCGCAGATCCTGTCGTTGATGCAAGATCTTCAGGCCGAGACCGGCACCTCTATCTTGCTCATCACCCATGATATCGGTGTCGTGTCCGAGGCGTCCGATCGCATTGCCGTTATGTATTGCGGAGCAGTGATTGAAACCGGCGACACAGACGACGTCCTTGCCGCGCCGCGCCATCCCTATACTCAGGCGTTATTGCGCTCCATTCCCACGCTGGACGCGAAACGCGGCGCCATACTGGAGGTCATCGAAGGCACGGTGCCCGAACCCGGCGCATGGCCCGACGGGTGCCGCTTTGCGCCGCGTTGCCCTCATGCCCGCGACGCGTGCACGGGGACGGTGCCAGGTCTGGAACAGCTGGGCCCCGGCCATGCCGTCGCCTGCCACCGCCATTCGGAAATCGCAGCATGACACAGCCTTTGGTATCGATCCGCGATCTCTCTGTCCGCTTTCCAATCAGAGGGGCGCTGCCCTGGATAACGGCTGCCGAGGTCCGCGCCGTGGACAGGGTCGATCTGGATATCGCCGCAGGTCAGACACTTGGCGTTGTCGGCGAAAGTGGTTGCGGCAAAACCACATTGGGATCCGCAGTTCTGGGGCTTCAGGCCGCCCGGGCCGGCAGCATCACGTTTGAGGGACGGACGTTGTCTCTGGAGCAGCATGCGGAGGATCGTGACGGGATGCAGGTCATCTTTCAGGATCCCTTTGCCTCACTCAACCCGCGCAGACTGGTCTGGAAAAGCGTGGGCGAGCCGCTGTTGGTCAATGGCGGAAACCGCAGTGACACCCGTCGGGCCGTGGCCAATATCTTTGCCGCTGTCGGATTGGCCGAAAGCCATATGGATCGGTTGCCGCATGAATTCTCAGGCGGGCAAAGACAGCGAATCGCAATAGCGCGTGCCCTCGTGAGACGACCGCGTTTCATCGTCTGTGACGAGCCGGTTTCTGCCTTGGACGTCTCGGTGCAATCGCAAATTCTGAACTTACTCAACAGGTTGCAAAAAGACTTTGCACTCACCTACCTGTTCATTTCGCATGACTTATCGGTGGTAAAGAACATCTCCGACCGGATCGCGGTCATGTATCTTGGCCGCGTTGTCGAAGAAGGCCCCACCGAGACGCTTTTTGCGCAACCAGCGCATCCCTACACACACGCGCTGCTGCAAGCGATCCCCCAGATTGCGCGCGGACGGCGGCGCGGACGGCGTTTGCTGGAAGGCGAGCTGCCCAGCCCGACAAAGGTTTTTGCCGGATGCCCTTTTCAACCGCGCTGCGCGGTGGCAACTGAGATATGCGGCACCGCGCCGCCGCCGGTCATCACGCTGGGCCACGGACAAAGCGCACGCTGCCACCACGCCGGGCTTGCTCCGGCAGAACAATCCCGGAGTTAGCACCATGGCCTCGAACTTCTCACCCAATCAGAGCATCCGGAAGCCGATTGTACGCTCTGCGGGCGGTGTCGTTGCCGCACAACAAACGCAGGCCGCAGCCATTGGTGCGCGGGTCCTCGACGAAGGCGGCAACGCGGTCGATGCGGCGGTGGCGACCTCTTTTGCCTTGGGCGTCTGTGAGCCGTGGATGAGTGGAATGGGCGGCGGCGGTCTCATGGTCGTGCGCCACCAGAACGGGCAAGTGCATGCGGTGGATTTCGGCATGCGCGCACCCGGCGCACTGAACATCGCCGATTATCCACTGGAAGACGGCATTGCCAACGATCTTTTTGCATGGCCCGCCGTACGGGGCGACGCCAACATGATCGGACCGCACGCCATTGCCGTGCCCGGTGTGGTCGATGGGATTGCCTGCGCACATAACGCGTGGGGCACACGGGATTGGGACGATCTGCTCACCCCTGCCATCGATCTGGCGCGCCGTGGTTTGACGGTCGACTGGTACGCGACTCTTGTCATCGCACAGGCCGCGCGAGGCTTGTCACAATCGCCTGCGAGTGCCGCGCGCTTCTTGCCAGACGGCGGCCCTCCCCGCTCACCCATGGTTGCCTCATCAGAGCTGCGCCTGTCGATGGACGGCGTCGCAGACACGCTGGTCACGCTGGCCAAAGACGGCCCACGTTCGTTCTACGAAGGTGCCATTGCGAACCGGATCGCAGAGGACATCCAGCGGCTCGGCGGATCTTTGTCCAAAGCGGACCTTGCAGCATACCACGCCAAAATTGTCGCCCCGCTTGAAATCAAGTATCGCGAGGCAACGATCTGGGCGACGCCAGAGCTTTCTGCCGGACCGACCCTCGCTGATACGCTACGCCGACTGGAGGCTGCCGTCGCGCCCGGCAAAACACCCGATGCCGCATGGTTTTGTTCTTTTGCAACCGCGTTGGGTGCCGCCTACAAAGCGCGATTGGCCTCAATGGGTGACGTCGAAAACGGCCGATCGACCGGATGCACCACTCATTTCTCGGTCACTGACAAGGATGGGATGACAGTCAGCGTCACGCAAACCTTGTTGTCAGTCTTTGGCTCCATGGTCACGCTGCCCGACACGGGCATTCTAATGAATAATGGCATTTTCTGGTTTGACCCCCGTCAGGGCAAACCCAATTCTCTAGCCCCGTCAAAAAAATGCCTGTCCAACATGTGTCCGATTGTTTTGGAAAGCGCGGGCAAGGTTTTCGGGATTGGCGCTTCGGGTGGCCGTCGCATATTGCCAGCCGTCGCACAGATCGCGGGTTTCCTGACGGATTTTGATATGGATCTGGAAGATGCGCTGCATATGCCCCGGATTGATTCCAGCGGATCGGGACCTGTGCTTTGCGATAGCACCATGCCAAATGAAATTCGCGGTGCGCTCGACGAAACCTTTGAAGTCCTTGTCAAGAAACGCTCTGAACTTCCCTCTTGGTTTGCCAATATCTCGACGACAGGCTCAATTGCTGGACAGGCATTGGGTGGCAGTGAGCCGTCCCTGCCTTGGTCGGATGCTTTTGCAGCAAAACGGCTCTGATCATGTGACCGCCCCCCGACGGCATCAACAGGCTGCTGAAAAACTCCACCAAACGAAAATCGTCTCGGACAATTGGAACGCGGCTCACGCCGACTGCCAATTGGGAAACGCTGTTTGCAGCTAAGCGCCTTAGAAGGAAAATATTCCAACGCTCCGGCCTGTTCTGGCGAAATGGAGAGTTCTACGACGGAATACGGCAATATTGTCCGTCCTCCGGATTCGCATTTGATTGCGCTGTCGGACGCACTTTCGAAAAGGGCGCTCGACCGAAAATACCAACACACTGAAAATTCGATACTTTTTGAAAGCGCCCTTCTGAAGCACTAGGGCGCTCGGTTAGAGACAAATGGCGTTCAGAGACTGATTTTGGGCATTTTACCAGTCTCCGATGGGCGGTCGCCGCAGCTAAACCCCGTTTGAAACCAAAAGAAAAAAGGCCCCGTTGGGGGCCTCGCATTGGGTTAGCGAATGGTTTCTGGCGGAGAGACAGGGATTCGAACCCTGGAGACGGTTTCCCGCCTACACACTTTCCAGGCGTGCGCCTTCGACCACTCGGCCACCTCTCCAACGCGCATCGTTTAGCTGGTTGCGCCCCTCATGCGCAAGGGGCCTTTGCGCAAATTTACTGCGCTGCGGTTTTCGATGGCAGTTGTGGCAGAAGCCTTCGTCGAGATGGATATAGACGCGCCGGTTGCGGGCGCCTTTCTTCTCGATCTTTCCAAGACTTATCGACCCGATTTCCAAGGTGCGCGTCACAGGGGTGCCATCGCAGGGCAGCAGGTCAATCTGATCGTCACCCCGGTCAATTCGCACCAGACGAATATGCCCGGACCCACGCGGCGGTTGAACCGATATTGTTTTGACGAGCCCCGGATTGGCATCAAGTTCTGCGTCCGTGATCCAACCTTCCGACACCTCAAAACCGCGCGCATTAAGGGCGTGTAGCGCATCCTTCAAAGCCCCCTTGTCTTTAGGCGGATCGGTCATACTGAAATCAATATGGTCCTTGGCTAGCTAGATCGCCCCACCCGGTCACAGGCAATGGAATCGCCACAGATAAAATATGAATTGTGGTGTGTATCCGCTTGTATCCAAATCGTTTACCCCGATCCAATTGTTAGATGACTTCCGAGCCGACGGGCGGTAGTTCCGCGCCTGCAGCGGTCCAGAAGGCGATTGCGCCATCTTCTTCCTTAACGATCGTGGCAATCTCAATCACATTCCAAGACAAAAACGCGGAATCACGTGACTAGCCGCCGCGAGTTGGATTGAAAATGGAGTGATCAAGAACGATCTCACCAAGAACCGTGACCACAACAACCCGCCCGGGCGGGGTCTAAGAATAAGCGTCCAGAAAGAGCGGCTCGGTCATAGCTTAGCCCTTGAACACAGATGGCAAGATACGCTCGTCACCGTCCAACCAGTCAGGGACAGGCAGGTTCTTTGACCGAAGGAATGCCGGGTTGAACAGCTTTGACTGATAGCGGTTACCGTAGTCGCACAGAATAGTTACGATATTATGCCCCGGGCCCATGTCACGAGCCATCCGCATCGCGCCGGCCACATTGATGCCCGACGAGCCCCCAAGGCAAAGCCCCTCATCGCGCAGCAAATCAAACACAATCGGCAAAGCCTCGACGTCTTTCACTTTGTAGACGTCATCTGGTGTGAAGCCCTCAAGGTTTGCGGTCACACGCCCCTGCCCGATGCCTTCAGTGATGGAATCGCCCGGAGTCGGATCTTTGCCTGTATAAAGTTTATAAAGCCCCGACCCGTCAGGATCAGATAGCGCGACCTTCACGCCTTTGGGCTGCAACGCCTCGCCCACACCCGCCAAGGTTCCGCCGGAACCAACAGAGCAAACAAACCCGTCAACCGAACCATCGGTTTGATCCCAGATTTCCGGCCCGGTCATTTCCACATGGGCGCGCCGGTTTGCTGTGTTGTCAAACTGGTTCGCCCAAATAGCACCGTTCGGCGCGGTCTCGGCCAGCCTGGCGGCAAGACGCTCGGAATAGTGAACATAGTTATTTGGGTTTTTGTAAGGAACAGCAGGGACTTGGACAAGCTCCGCGCCACAAAGGCGGATCATGTCCTTTTTTTCCTGACTTTGCGTTTCAGGGATCACAATCACCGTCTTGAAGCCCATCGACGCCCCAACCAGCGCAAGACCGATGCCGGTATTCCCGGCCGTCCCCTCGACAATCGTGCCACCGGCGCGCAGCCTGCCGGACGCCACCGCATCGCGGATAATATAAAGCGCGGCACGGTCCTTAACTGACTGGCCGGGGTTCAGAAATTCGGCCTTCCCAAGGATTTCGCACCCCGTGGCCTTGGACGGGCCTCGCAGACGGATCAGGGGTGTGTTGCCAACGGCTTCGGCAAGATCAGCGCGCACATGCATGAGGGCAGCTCCTATCAGTGTTGCGCACCGTCCTAAGGGGCCGCACAGCAGGTTTCAATGGAGTGCTGCCCGCCGACGAGCACAGCTGCTAGCCAAGCCGATGGCGTTCGTTTTGAAGCCAAAGCGCCGACAACACCAAAGGGCCCGTGTTTGCAGCGCCGCTTTGCACCAATTCCATCAACAAACTGAACGGAATGACGTGAGACATGATATCCTCGTTTTCGCCAGCCAATCCCCCGATGTGGCCGTCCTTCCCGCTTAAATCGCACGTCGCAACGAAGCTGGTCAGGTGTTCACTGACTGCTGCAGGTGTAGGGTAATAACTGGCGATGCGATGCAGATCGCGCGCCACAACTCCGGTCTCTTCGCGAAGCTCGCGTAGCGCTGCATCTTCCGGTGTCTCAAAAGGGTCAATGCGCCCTGCGGCAGGTTCGACACACCAAGGGTTTGCGTCGCCTCGGCTGAATGCACCGTGACGAAACTGTCGAATGACCAGCACCTGATCAGTTGCGGGATCATAGGGCAGCACCGTAACCGCATCGCCCCCCAAAAGAGAAATACGCTGAACTTCGTTGCTGCGACCACCAGCAAAGGTCTGGAATTGCAGTGTTTCCTCTACAACGTCGAAGAAATCCATCAATGGTCGATGGCTTGACTTGATCGCCACATCTTCGCGTGTTGGTGATGGATCAAAAGCCGAGGGCGAAGGCGACATGCGTGCCCTCAAACGACTTGCCGCGCGATTGCGTACCTGGCCGAATAACTGCGCGGCCTCCTGGGGTGTTTTATTCGCATAAAGGCCGATATAGTCGCGTGCGGCCTCACGGGTCAGGATGCCAAACTTGGATTGCCAATCGGTTAAAGACCAGAGGGCACCGGGCGTCCAGCGTCTGGCCTCGGCGAAATAGACCTCGGCAGCCGTTTCGGCTTCCCCCTGCACGACTGTGCAAGGCAAAAGATTATACCCGAACCCAACTTCATAGAAATCAAGCCGCGCTTTGGCGGCTGCGCTGATCTCAACCAAAATCCCCTCGGCAGTCTCGCCATCGGCTTCGACAATGATTGGAAACGACTGGTCCTTGGCCCAGAACACGGCGTGATCGCCAAGGGTTGCGGGCGACGCAAACAGCGCCTCTCCAGCGACAATTTCAAGCAGCGTAAGGTCGCACAACGTCCCGTATAGGAAAACCGTTGAATGCGACGTCACGACCAGCGTCGTGCAAAGAACTCTGTGAACCAGGATACGAAGACGGTTCCAACAATCGCTGGGAGGACTACATCCTGGACGGCCGCGATTTTCGCGTATCCTACAAAGAGTTGCGCCATTTCCTGAAGAGCCTCAACAGGGCCATCATAATAGAGCTTCATTGAGCGGCCGAGCATTTCGTACCCTGCCCAGCAAAGCAAGGACCAGAAAGCCGTCGCTGCAAGCGTTGTAAAGCCATAGCCGAATGCATGCCGATAAGATTTTCCAGCGCGCCTTCCCAAAATGGTCCAGCCCATAATGAAGCCTATCAAGCCGTTCACCGGAGCGAACCAGCCAAGCCGCGACCCTTCCGGTAAAAGAGGTTTGACAAGATCCGTCAAAAAATACGCGAGCACGGCAAAGATCATCGCGCCAATAAGTTTTGCGCCCGTGGGCATCGTTTTGTTATCCCGGTTTAGTGACCGTAATCTGAGTTACGTCAATACTTCCGGCGTGAAAGCCCGCAGCGCAAGAGGTTAGATAGAAATTCCACATTCTTCGGAAGCGATCGTCGAATCCGCGCAACGTTTTTACTTCTTCCCATCTTGCGTTGAAAGTCTCGTGCCACCTTCGCAATGTCTGACTGTAGCTTTCGCCGAACTCGATGGACTGCAGAACGCGCAGACCCGCCCTTTCTACTTCGGCCGTAAGGACAGCCGGAGACGGAAGCATGCCCCCCGGGAAAACATATTTTTGAATAAAATCAACACCTTTTCGGTAGACTTCGAAGCGGTGGTCTTCCACAGTAATGATTTGAAGCGTCGCCGAACGGCCCGGCTTTAAGCGTTCGCGAAGCGTGTCAAAATAGACCGGCCAGTACCTTTCACCGACCGCTTCGAACATCTCGATCGAAGCAATTCCATCATAAACCCCGGTTTCGTCGCGATAATCTTGCAACTTAATGTCAACCTTGTCGGAAAGGCCCGCGCGCACCATGCGTTCGACAGCATAGTCATATTGCTCTTGCGATATCGTTAACCCTGTGACCTTTAAACCGCGCTGACCCGCCGCATATTCAGCAAAGCCACCCCAACCGCAGCCGATCTCAAGCACGTGGTCACCTGGATGAACGCCCATCTGGTCGACCATGCTTTCGTATTTTTGTTCCTGAGCCTTTTCAATGTCTTCCTGACCGGTCTTAAACAGTGCCGACGAATACGTCATCGTGTCGTCAAGCCAGAGACTGTAGAAATCATTACCCAGATCATAATGACGCGAAATGTTCTTCTTGGCCTGCGTTTTCGAGTTGTTGTTCATCCAGTGGCGCATCCGTTCGAAGGCGCGCACCACGGCAATGCCGCGGAAACTATAGTAAAGGTCATCGTTGTCTTCGTGGACCACGTCCATGAACGCCTGAAGGTCAGGCGTTGACCACCAACCTTCAAGGTAAGCCTCTGAAAACCCAAGATCTCCTTCTCGGATCAGGCGAGCGAAGACGTCCGGATTATGGATGTGCAATTCGGCAACTGGACCCGGGTTCAGACCCTCGACACGGAAAACACGCCCGTCATCCAGATGAAAATCCATCCGACCGTTTTGAAGCTTGCCCGCAAGTGAGTAAGCAGTTGAAAAGTAACGCGGAAGATCCTTTTGACCTTCAAGTGCTGTCAGTGGCGTCATGACCAATCCCCTGATGACGTCACATAAAAACTAACGCGTAAATTCAATTCATCAACCTTTTCTTAAGGTTAATTTGAAGGCAGGATGCAGTCTGGAATGCAGTCGGGTTACCTGAAGCAAAATTGATCAAGAAATCCTGCTTTCGACACCCAAAACCAACGTCGGTACTGCGTCGGGGCAGGCGTCCGCAGCTTTGGGGCAGCTTTTACGCCTTACACCCTAAGATCGCGAAACACCGCCGGAAGCTGTTCGGGAAGGTCTTCAGCAATCAGTCCCGGTCCAAAGTGGCGCGCACAGGCGGCGTGGAGCCATGCGCCAGTCCCCGCAGCCTCAAGGGGCTGCATCCCGCGCGCCATCAATCCGGTGATGAAACCGGCAAGCACGTCACCAGAGCCCGCCGTTGCAAGCCAAGGCGCCGCCGCCTCGCCGGTTGATTTGATGATAACCGCCTGCCTTGCGGGATCGGCAACAATTGTTTCGGGACCTTTCAACAAGACAGTGCAGCCCGCACGCGCCGCCGCCGCGCAAACTGCGTCAACTTGAGTGCCGGCCTGAAGCATTTCGGCAAGATCGGGGAAGAGCCGCCTGAATTCACCGGTATGCGGCGTCAGGATGCAGCCGGGATGCAGCGCCGCAAAGAGCACATCCGCGTTGCGTTCAAAACGCGAGAGCGCATCTGCGTCCAAAACGGTCGCACGCTTGGCCTTCAGTGCCGCCAGAACCATCGCCTGCGTGTCTGGTCCAAGACCAAGTCCTGGCCCAAGGCAAAGCACGTTCAAGCGCGCATCTTCCAGCGCCTCGGTCAGCCCTGGCGCGCCATCAAGCGGGCGACACATAATCGCGGTTGAATGCGTCGCAATCTCGTACAGCGCCGAACGGGGACACCCGAGGGTTACTAGTCCCGCACCGATCCGCAAAGCGCCACGCGCGGCCAGCCGCGCCGCACCTGTCTTGCCTGGACCACCGGTCAGAACAAGCGCATGGCCGTGTGCATATTTGTGGGCATCCGCGGATTTTGAGAGCGCGCCGAGGCGGAGCGATTGCGCGGTGATCTCGGTCAGTTCCATGAATTTTAGTGCCTCCGGCGGGGATTTTCTGGACCCAAAGACTTACAGTCCAATGTCCATAACAATGAGTTTGCCGACCATGTTTGCGCCCTCTCCTTTTGTGTGGCCCAGTTTCGGGGCGTGGAAAGTGACGGTGAGATCAGGTTTCAGGGGAAATGTGGTGAGACGTTCGCCAGTGTCCGCGTCGATGCCGCTTAGGATGTCGACGGCGACAAGTTTGTTGGCTTGCCAGTTGCGCTCGTAGGCGATGGCGTTGAAGGCGGCGGCGACGACGTCTGGCAATGGGCGGGTAAGGCCGATGCCGAACACCGCGTCGATCCAAACATCCGTGGGCGGATCAGCAAAGCGCATATCGCGGCCTTCAAACGGGATCAGCGGTGAGACGACGCCGCCGGTCGATGCAAAAGTGATCGCATTGGTTTTGGCGTCCTGTGGCATGGCGTCGATGCTGCCATAGTGGAACACCTCGACGTCCCAGCCGTAGTCGCGAAAGCGGTTGGCGATGACAAATCCGTCGCCACCATTGTTGCCCGGCCCCGCCAGAATACCGACGCGACGCGGCTGCATCAAAAGCTCGGGCCATGTCTCGAAAATGGCCTTCACGACGGCTTTGCCTGCACGGTCCATCAACTCGAGGCCCGTCACCGCGCCGCTGTCTATTGCCGCCATTTCTATCGCGCGCATCTCGGCGGATGTTATGGGGTCCGTCATGAGCCTGCCTCCATTTGTCATCTTTGTCGGAAATCACCCGGCCAGACGCAAGGGATCACGCGCGCGATTCAATTACGTCCTTTTTTTGTGCGACATGCGCAAATATTAAGCATAATAAGTGCAATGTCGCGAGGCCACCCAACCGCACCCCGCCCTTACGTTGTGGCCGGTCGCACTGCATGGTCTCACCCTAGAAAACGCGCTGTAAGGGAGTGTAGCAATGAAAAAAGTCGAGGCCATTATCAAACCGTTCAAATTGGACGAGGTAAAGGAGGCACTCCAAGAAGTTGGCGTGCAAGGATTGAGCGTTTTGGAGGTCAAGGGATTTGGTCGCCAAAAGGGCCATACAGAATTGTACCGCGGCGCGGAATACGTCGTCGACTTCTTGCCCAAAGTGAAAATTGAGGTCGTCCTTGCAGACGATCAGGTCGATGCCGCCATTGCAGCGATCATCGACGCAGCAAAAACAGACAAAATCGGCGACGGCAAAATCTTTGTGTCGGACGTCAGCCAAGCCATTCGCATCCGAACCGGTGAAGCCGGTGAAGAAGCGCTGTAAACTAAAACTTACTAGATCAGAGAAAAAGGGTCGCACCTATGAGCAACAAGGACATGTTGAAAACCATCAAGGATGAAGATGTCGAATACGTCGACATCCGTTTTACCGATCCGCGCGGCAAGCTGCAGCACGTGACGGTCATGGCGGATCAGGTCGATGAGGACTTCCTTGAAGAAGGCTTCATGTTTGACGGATCATCCATTGCCGGTTGGAAGTCGATCGATAAGTCTGACATGAAGCTGATGCCAGATGCGTCGTCGGCGTATATGGACCCGTTTTTTGCTGAAAAAACGATCGCGGTACATTGCTCGATCGTCGAGCCTGACACCGGTGAAGCCTATGATCGCGACCCGCGCGGCACGGCTGAAAAGGCAGAAGCATACCTCAAGTCTTCGGGCATTGGCGATGTGGCCTACATGGGTCCGGAAGCCGAGTTCTTCTTGTTTGACGACGTGCGTTTTTCGGTTGAGATGAACAAAGTCTCCTACCAGGTCGATGCGATCGACGCGTCATGGAACACCGACACCGACTACGAGATGGGCAACATGGGCCATCGCCCGGGTATTAAGGGCGGCTACTTCCCTGTTCCACCAATTGACGACGCACAGGACATTCGTTCCGAGATGCTATCGACAATGAAACGGATGGGTATGAAGGTCGACAAGCACCACCACGAAGTGGCGTCTTGTCAGCACGAGCTTGGCCTGATCTTTGGGTCGGTCACCGAGCAAGCCGACCATCTTCAGAAGTATAAGTATGTGATCCATCAAGTCGCGCATGCCTACGGCAAGACAGCGACATTCATGCCAAAGCCGATCGCGGGCGACAACGGCACCGGCATGCACGTGAACATGTCGATCTTCAAAGACGGCAAGCCTCTGTTTGCAGGCGATAAATACGCCGATATGTCTCAGGAAGCGCTGTATTTTATCGGCGGTATTCTGAAGCACGCCAAAGCGTTGAACGCGTTCACCAACCCATCAACCAACAGCTACAAGCGTCTGATCCCAGGCTTTGAAGCACCGGTTCTACGTGCCTATTCGGCAAACAACCGTTCGGGTTGTGTTCGTATCCCATGGGCTGAAAACCCGAAGGCAAAGCGCGTCGAGGCTCGCTTCCCTGATCCGTCCGCAAACCCATATCTGTGCTTTGCGGCGCTGCTTATGGCCGGTCTTGACGGCATCAAAAGCAAGATCGATCCGGGCGAAGCCATGGACAAAGACCTGTACGATCTGCCACCAGAAGAGCTGGAAGGTATTCCAACGGTTTGCGCGTCGTTGCGCGAGGCTATGGAAGAGCTTGAAGCCGACATGGACTTCCTGCTTCAGGGCGATGTGTTCACCAAAAGCCAGATCGAAGGCTACATGGACCTTAAGTGGGAAGAGATTTACGCCTACGAACACACACCACACCCGATTGAGTTCAAAATGTACTACAGCTGCTAATCGGAGCGGTTGTGAATTTGAGAGAGGGCGCTCCGCTTGGGGCGTCCTTTTTTCGTCGGCCCGACGTATTTATTTAGGCGTCCGCGGTGGGAACGATACGCACAGTCAGAGCACCTCTGCGCTTGAAAGCCCGCCGCGCTATCGAACCTATTGATTAGCGCGCAGCGCGGGTAATAGCTCGCCTGCAGGCGGAAAACCGGAACCAAAACGTCAGGTCCGGACCGCATGGACGCAGTGATCCGGTGGTCCCAACGAATCAGAAGTTAATTTGAACTGAGGCCTGAACGCAGCACCAGCAATCCAATTGAATCCGCCTTCGCCACAATCCGGCATAGAACCAAACGTTCAAAAGGCAGCCTCACCCGCGATGGCATGCTGCACATGATGTTCAAGCTGGGGCAATGTGCCGAACAAAATTGGCGAAGGTTACGCGGGTTCGACTATCTGGCCAAAGTCATCACAGGCGTCAAATTCAAAGACGGAATTGAAACCACACAAAACGACCAGATCGCCGCATGACCCACAATCCTCAAACACCGGATTCGACAATAACTCTCATCCGAGCTGCCACCACCATACCAAGCGAAACTGCCGGGTTAATATGGCAACCTTATAAAGGGGCTAATCCCGTAAGCCATACCGATAAGCGCCAAGCCAAATGCAAAGCCTATACCCGTCAAACCAATATCAGGGCCGGCAATTACCGCTGATCCGCAGCCGATTAAACCAATATAGATGTACCTAAGAATTCCGTGATCTATTTGTTCATTTGTCGTCTCTCTCCTGAATTCGCAGCGAACGGATGTTCAGCGCCTTATTCAAGCCTAGCTAAGCGGAAAGAGCGCTACATTGCTGCATAAAGTGTAAGAACGCCGTTGGACTTGCACAACGGCATATCCGGATTTCGGGCGTGTCATCAGCCGGACCATTAAATCAGGCGGGAGAATGCTTCACGTGCTCCATTCTCCGGCCTCCGCCGAAACAAGAGGAATTTTGCGTCCGGTCACCGTCAGGTCTGGCACGCCCACTTTGCCGCTTTCCGACGCAAGCCCGTAACTCAACCCGCGCCCAATCCGGTGGGCAAGTGCGGACCACGCCCGCGCCGGTTGGTGCGGCAGTTCCTGTTCCAGCACCGTATCGAACAGCAAAAGCCAAACCGGGAAATGCTGCGACTTCACGTTCCCCGCGGCCGCGTGGATCCGCATCGGGTTGCCGTCATATGAGCGCTGCAACAACAGCACGTTACGCCAAAACCGCCCAATCTTTTCTTCATGCTTCGGCCAGTCTGGGACATGCGCGGTAAAGACTGGCCCAAGCGCCGGGTGCGCTCGGACACGGGTGTAAAACTCCGCGACAACCTTGTCGATCTGCGCCTCCGTGACTGGGATGCGCAGTGGCATCGTCAAACCGCAACGACCCAGACAACGATCAGGCTCACGACGAGATAGACAAGTGTGTTGACCATCCAGCGGATCAGACCCGCCTCGCCTTTCGGATCAACCCCGAGGCGTTCGCAAGCTTTGGTTCCGGGCCATAGAAATGCTTCTGACAACGTCATGGGGTCACTCCTTAATGCGTATTTAATATGCGCATTATCTAGCGCTTTAAATTACGCATTGCAAATGCTAAATATTGAGCATGCAACTGGATAAATTCACCGATTACGCCCTGCGCGTTCTGATGACCTTGGCTATCCGGGCGCCTGCCAGGGTGCCGACTTCTGAGATCGCGACACTCTATGGATTGTCAGAAAACCATCTTTCCAAAGTCGCAACGAGACTTGCGCGCGAGGGTTTTGTGAATTCCGAGCGAGGGCGTAGCGGCGGTCTCACGCTTGCGCGTCCGGCGAAAGATATCCTTGTGGGTGACGTTGTGCGCGCCATGAAGCGCAATGACCCGGTGGTCGAGTGTTTCGGGACCGACAAGTCCTGTCTTATCCTACCTGCCTGCGGGTTGCGCGAACCTCTGGCGCGGGCTCAGGAGGCATTCTTTGCAACATTGGATCGCTATACACTCGCTGACGTGACCCGATCGCGAACGGCACTTGCGGCATTGCTGGTTGCGTAACTGATCAACTGACTTTCAGCTTCTGGCACGTTGGGATGAATGTGAGCGCCAAACACCTATTGCGACAGGGGCCTCATGCAGCCACGCCGTGTGGCACCTGACCCAACGCGTCGCGCAGAACATCAACCCCGACCCCATCGCAATGCACGCGCTCTGACAGCACGCGGCGCCATGCGCGCGCGCCCGGACGCCCCTGAAACAGCCCCAGCATATGCCGCGACACGTTATGCAGGCGACCTCCGGAAGCAATGTGGGCTTCGATGTATGGCACCATGGCTTCGACCAGATCATGCCGAGTATCGAAAGGATCAACCGCGCCAAAAATCGTGCTATCAGCGCGCGAAAGCGTGTCCCACGCCGTGTGGTACGCCGCGCGGCCGATCATCACGCCGTCAAGCCCCCTCGCAAGGTGATCTTGGGCTTGGTCAAGCCCTTCGATGCCACCGTTGATTGATATATGGAGGTCCGGAAAGGCCGCTTTCATCGCGTGGACAAGGTCATAATCCAAAGGTGGGATGTCGCGGTTTTCCTTTGGGCTTAGGCCCTGAAGCCAGGCTTTGCGGGCATGGATCGCCACGCGGGTCACGCCGACTTCGCGGATGCGTGAAAGGAACTCCGGAAGCACCGTTTCCGGCGTCTGCTCGTCGACACCGATGCGGCATTTGACCGTGACGGGCACGTCCACGGCCTCGATCATGGCGCCAACGCATGTTGCCACAAGATCGGGCGAATTCATCAAAACAGCGCCGAACGCGCCCGACTGTACACGGTCCGACGGACAGCCGACATTAAGGTTTATCTCGTCATAACCCTCGCCTGCCCCGATTCGCGCGGCTTGCGCCAGTTCAGCCGAATCAGAGCCACCAAGTTGCAGCGCCACAGGGTGTTCGGCGGCATGGTAAGTCAGAAGATGGGTGGCCCCCCCCCGCACCAGCGCAGGCGCTGTGACCATTTCGGTATAAAGCAGCGTGTGGCGGCTCAGCAGACGATGGAGATACCGGCAATGACGATCCGTCCAATCCATCATTGGCGCGACAGACAGGCGGGCGGCCTTTTCGATGGGGATGGCGGTCATACCGGTGTCTCTCTTGTCGCGCGATTGCTTTCAGGGGCGATGTAGTCGCCCTTGCGCGAAAATGGAAGGCAAGGCGCGTCAGGCGCGGCGCGCACCGTCATGCCGATCAAGAGTGGCCTCGAATTCAGATTGCGAAATGTCCGCCATAATCGCCTGTTTCATCGCGGCTTTTTGGGTCAGCGGTGCAAGCCCTGCCACGGGCGGGTCGCGATCAAGGTTGGTGGGAAAGGAATATCCCTCGGCCGTAGCCGATAGCACCGCATCAAGGGCGGCTTCGTTGATCTCGCCCGTTTGCCAGGCCCGCGACAGGACTGGAAACAGCGTTTTGCACATCCTAGTGCGGTCGATGGTTTCCATCGCGCGACCGAAAGGTGACGAGATTTGTAAAAGGTTCACCATGCGGCGGACGTCCGCGGTCGTGTTCGCGCCCGCGGCGTGAAACAGCGCCGGGCTGAAGAAGATCGCGTCGCCTTTTGCCAAGGGAAGCTGGACGTGGGCTTCCTCGAAATGGGCGCGGAAATCGTCGCGTCGCCAGGCGGCATATCCCGGACGATAGGTCTGCGAGAAAGGCAATAGCTTCGTCGGCCCGCTTTCAATTGAAATGTCGCAATGCGCGATGCCACCCTGAAGCGTCATCAAGGGCGAAAGATCATGGACATGAGCGGGGTATGTGGCGCTAATTTCGGCCGACTGAAAACCAAGGTGGTAGTCACGATGCGCCTGTTGCGGCTGGCCACCGGGATGCACCAGATTCACCTGCGCGGTCATCTGATAATTGGGGCCAAGCCACGCCTCGCACGCCGCATCAATGGCGGCACTTGCGTGGTAGTGTGCAAAGACCTGCGGAGCGGCTTCGCACAACTTTTGCAGTGAATTCCAGATGCGATCGTTCGAGCCCGCGGCTGCAAAGTGGTCGGCCCCTCCGCCTGCCCCGGCTTTTTCGGCCGCGATAACGTCGTTGAAAACAGCCGTTGCCGCATCAATTGCTGCAAGGTCAGTGCAGGCGGATTTCAGAACGAACACGCCAGGTCCACTGAGCAGGATTTTGGCCCATTCCACCATCAGGACGCGGCGTTGCTCTGGTTCGGCCAGCATCACTTTAAGGCGATTCATATCGTAGAGCGGCACTTTTTTGGGCGCGCCGCTGGCATGTGGGATGTCGGTCATATCAACCACGCGCGCAGTGATTGCCTTGAACTCGATCAAATCGCAAAGTTCTGCGGCGTAAAATCCGGTGGAGCGGTCGGTAGACTCGTTCATGATCGTGTATCCTTATGTATCGTGAACCAAGCATACGCCCGCCGCTCCTTGATTTCTCCCAAAAAACCCATCAAGAAACCATCAATGACGCATCGCTTTCCGATCAAAGAAATCGCTCGCCAATCGGGGCTTGGCCCCGCAACCGTCGATCGTGTTTTGAACGACCGAGCCAACGTAAGTCCACAGACACGAAACCGCGTGCGGGTGGCGATGGACGAACTTGCGCGGCAGGAACAACAGCTTACAGCCCGCGGACGGCGCTTGTTCGTCGATGTTGTCGTCGAGGCGCCACAGCGATTTGCGAACGTGGTTCGGGATGCCGCAGAATCCGTTTTGCCAAGCATCGGGATCGGTGTGTTTCGTCCGCGTTTTCAGATGTATGACTTGATGGGCGACGCCGAAATGGCATCCTGCCTCCACAGCATCGCGCGCCGTGGCAGTCAGGGCGTCTGCCTTAAAGCACGTGATGTACCGAGTGTGCGCGACGCGATTGACCGCCTTGTCGGCAAGGGCATTCCGGTCATCACACTGGTGACGGATGTCCGAGATTGCCGCCGTCACGCCTATGCAGGGCTCGACAATGCCAACGCGGGGCGCACCGCCGCCTATCTCCTAGGTAATACCAGGCGCGGAACCAAGGGCACAGTGATTACAACGCGCAGCCAAGAAGCGTTTTCGGGAGAAGCTGAGCGGTTCCATTCGTTTCGCGAAACGCTCGCCCGGCTTTGCCCAGACCTTCACGTGATAGACGTCAGCGGCAGCGGTGGTCTTTCTCGCACAATGCCCGAGCACCTTGATTCTGCCGTATCTCAGACATCTCAACTTGCAGGTGTTTACAGCATGGGTGGAGCAAACGCGGCCACTTTGGAGGTGCTGCGCCAAAACGGTATCGAAAACCTGCCCTATATCGCCCATGATCTGGACGCCGAGAACCGCGCGCTTCTTGCCGATGGAAAACTAAGCTTTGTGCTGCACCATGATCTGACCAGTGATTTTCGACAGATTTTCATGGCGATCGCGGGACTGCACGGGCTCGGTCCCCGGCCAGAAGAGCGGCTGATCAGCGACATCCAGATCGTGACGCCCTTCAATCAGCCGCAGTCGCTTTGAGGTTCACTTTCAGTCGGCGTCCCGTTGGGCAATCCAGTCGTGCGCCGGGTCGTTTTCAAAGCGCCATTTGCGCAAAGGACCTGCCATGACGTTCAGATAGTACATCTCATAACCATATGGTGCGGCGCAGGGGTGGTGACCTTTGGGGACAAGGACCACGTCGCCATTTTGCACGGCCATCGTCTCATCAAGGCTACCGTCTTCGGTGTAGACCCGCTGCACGCCGAACCCCTGTGCGGGGTTCAGGCGGTGGTAATAGGTTTCTTCGAGATACGTCATGCGTGGGAGGTCGTCTTCGTCATGCCTGTGGCTTGGGTAAGACGACCAGTTGCCGGGCGGTGTGAAGACTTCTGTAACAAGAAGGCTGCCGGCGACGTCACGGGCCTCCATTGCGATGTTGTTAATGAAGCGCTGGTTTTGACCTTTACCACGGGGGGTGAGTTCGATGCCCTCGGGACCAAGCCTTTGAACGGGATAGTCACCTTTGGCGGGCGCCGTGCACACCGCCAACACACAATCTGTCGTGGCCGTGGCAGTCCAAATCGTATCGCCGGGCGCATAAACACAATGCGGTGGTGTTTTTTCGAAAACTGAGATGCGGTCGCCCATCTCGCCGAAGTCGGCGTCACCAACAGTCAGCGTCGCGCGGCCCTCCACCAAAACGAGGATCGCCTCAAGGTCAAGGGTTGCCCCTGAAGCGATCTCCCCGGGAGAGAGATGGTAGAGCGCGAAGCCGACATAGCCCCAGCCCGCACTTTTTGGTGTAATGGAGTGGACCTTACCAGAGGTTCCAATCGGTTTGACCAGAAGTTTACTCACACCAGGCCGCCGATCGGGCCTAGCCGCTCCGGCCGCATCATTGCCTCGGGCCCTCGGGTGTAAATCTTCTTAGACTGTTTCTCTTCCATCTCTTTCCTATTCTGTCCCCACTATCCGTCGGTATCTCAAATTAAATGCGAGAACTAGGGGCTGTTGACGTTCGGGATTCCAAATCACCTGATGTCCAAAATGGCAACCTTGCGAGCCTTCGGTTTTCAACAAGCGCAGACCCAGATGTTCAGGCGCTTTCAAGCATAATTCGTGA
>Ga0075467_10000871_pt1 | contig 24659 bp, 20 predicted proteins | sample DEB08_DNA_9_FD_75067 | JGI IMG/M metagenome (GOLD analysis project Ga0075467, IMG submission 75067) | Aqueous microbial communities from the Delaware River and Bay under freshwater to marine salinity gradient to study organic matter... | ecosystem: Environmental > Aquatic > Marine > Coastal ... | reverse complement strand
TAGAAGTTAAGTGTAGTTGAATGGGAATATTTTGATGTTTTAGTCTGCAGAGCACTATTTTAGCGAAAGAGGAATTCAAATAAAGAGTCGTGACTACCATTTTTTAGGCAACATTAGCATATTTAATTTATCCATAAATTTCCTTACATCCGCATCCGGGAATTTTTAATTTTATCCCTAGACTAAAGAATAATTCGATTGTTTACCGAGAAATTTATACTGTATCAGACTGAAGTAATGCCGGCATAGTTCTTAAAATAAGTTTAATATCATACCATAAGGAATAATTGTTTCCCTTAAATAGATCGGCATATTCAATGTCTAGACGCATTCTTTCTTCTTCAGACATTTGCCCGCCTTTCCCTCTAAGTTCTACTTGCCATAAACCTGTAATTCCTGGGGGTGCTAAAAACCGTTTTGATAAATCATCACCAGTTAACAATTCTGCCTCATAAACAGGCAAAGGTCTGTTGCCCACAATGGACATATCTCCTATCAATACATTTATAAGTTGTGGTAATTCATCAATACTCGTGTTTCTTATAAATTTGCCAACTTTTGTAATTCGCGGATCATCTACTATTTTTATAAACGTTGAAGTCTTACTATTAATCTCATTTTTTTGATAGTTATACCAATAATCACAAATTTTATTTTCTCCTATATGTAAATTTGGTGAGCAAAATTCTCCTCTAGGTAATTCGCTACATCTTGGACATGGTTTATCCAAATTTATCTTTGAATCTACCTGTTCTGTATTGTATTGATTTTTTTCTTTTGCCAATTTATTTAAGAGCTCATCAGAACCTGTTCTCATTGAACGTAGTTTATAAAAACTGAATGGGTTTCTACCTACTCGTTTTGCTATATAATAAACCTTTCCTTTTGACTCCAATCGAATGGCGAGCATTATTATTAATAATAATGGCGATACTAAAAGCAGTGTGAATGACGAAAAGACAATATCAAAAATTCGTTTCGATAGCGGCATCCTGTAAGTCTCAGGCTCAGCTATAGTTTCAATAGACTCATAACTACTATCTTTCAACGTACATAAAGAAATGGATCTGTCAATGATCTGTTCTGTCTCTGTCCTTGAAGAAACAAAATAATCACTAACCCCTTTTTTAAATGCCGTGATAAAACTTTCTTTACTAAACTCTTCAACGACTAAAATAAATGGTGTTTTGTTTAATCTAGGGTCTTCATTAATTTTATCAAACAAAAACAAACCTGTATTTCCAGGTAAGTTATACTGACATATAATCACATCAATATCGTTCTCCTTTTTTAGTCGTTCAATTGCCACAATACCATTAGCTGCAGTAATTATTGAAATATTGGCCTGAGCAGCGCAATGCTCATAAGGTTTTGGCAAGTTCCCAATATATAATATGGTCATAATAACTAATCTTTATTTACCATAAACTGGCATAGTGAATAGGATATAAGTTTTTCTTAACAACTTCCTTAAGTTCCTCTGGATTGAAGGGCTTACTTAAGTAATCTTGAGCTCCAAGTCTATAGCATTTTACACGCTCTTTACTTTCTAATCGTCCTGAAAGGATAATGACAGGTGTATGCTTTGTATATCCCATTAATCTAATTTCTTTCAAAAATTCAAAACCATCCATATTGTCCATTTGAATATCACTAATAATTAAATCTGGCAAATTTCCCTCTAGCCACTTTAGCGCTTCTAATCCTGAGTTTGTTGCATTAACCTCATAATCCTTTGCCAAGAAATTCTCTAAAATCAAACAAGATGTCAACTCGTCATCTACAACTAATATTTTTTTCTTCATGATCTTGACGTTTTATACTTAAATAATAGATTTAAAAAATTCAATTGTTTTAATTAAGCCTTCATCAAGACTTACTTTAGGTGACCAATCCAGCTCTTTTTTTGCAAGCGTAATATCTGGTTTTCTCATCATGGGATCATCAGAAGGCAAAGGCTGATAAATAATTTTTGATTTTGACCCTGTCAGTTTTATGACTTTTTCCGCAAGTTCAAGAATTGTAAACTCATAAGGGTTTCCAATATTAACAGGCCCTGTAAAACTTTCAGGTGACCCCATCATTTTAATCATGCCATCTACTAAATCATCAACATATTGGAAACTACGTGTCTGATTGCCTTCTCCGTATACTGTTATATTCCGATTTTTTAAGGCCTGAACTATAAAGTTTGAAACAACTCTCCCGTCATTAGGGTGCATTTTAGGGCCATAAGTATTAAAAATCCTGATGATCTTAATCTTAACATTGTTCTGTTTATGATAGTCGCTAAATAAGGTCTCTGCAGCGCGTTTCCCTTCATCATAACAAGATCGTTCTCCTATTGGATTTACATTGCCCCAATAAGATTCTGGTTGTGGATGAACAAGCGGATTTCCATATACTTCACTTGTAGATGCCTGTAAAATTTTAGCATCAACTCTTTTTGCTAACCCCAACATGTTAATAGCTCCCATTACCGAAGTTTTAATCGTTTTAATTGGATTATATTGGTAATGAACAGGAGAAGCCGGACAAGCTAGATTATAAATTTCATCTACCTCAATTAAAAAGGGATTAACAACATCGTGGCGAATCAATTCAAAATAAGGATTATCCATTAAGTGAAGTATGCTTTCCTTTTGTCCTGTAAAGAAATTATCTAAACAAAACACTTCGTGACTTTCATTTAATAAACGTTCACATAAATGCGATCCCACAAAACCAGCGCCGCCAGTTACAAGTATTTTTTTCCGTATCATAATTACTCATTCAGCTTTAAATAAATTTTAGATTGCAATACTTAGTTTTGGTGTTGAAGCTTTTTTAGTAGTATTAACCCCAATACAGAAATAATCGAAGCCATGGTTCTTCATTTCCGTTTTATCATAAATATTTCTTCCATCAAATAGAGCAGGGGATTTTAATAATTTAGACACAACTTTGAAATTTGGCATTCTAAATTCTGACCACTCTGTCAATACAGCTAGGCAATCAGCATCAATTAAGGTCTCATACTGATCTTCAGAATATGATATCGTGTTACCAAAATGATGTTTTGCTTCCTCTATTGCAACTGGATCATAAGCTTTTACTTTAGCTCCTGCTGCTAATAGTTTTTTAACTATTTCCAGTGAAGGTGCTTCGCGCATATCATCGGTTTGAGGTTTAAATGAAAGTCCCCATAACGCAATTGTTTTGTCTTTTAATTCCCCATTAAAATAATTTAAAATTTTAGTAAACAATACTGACTTTTGACCATTATTTACAGCCTCTACGGCTTTTAAAACTTTTAAATCATAATTGTTTTCTCCAGCAGTTCTTATTAAAGCTTGTACATCTTTTGGAAAACAAGACCCCCCGTAGCCAATACCTGGATATAAAAATTTATTTCCTATTCGTGAATCAGAACTAATTCCCTTTCTTACCTGATTAATATCTGCTCCAACAATTTCACAAAGGTTTGCAATATCATTGATAAAGCTAATTTTAGTTGCGAGCATAGAGTTTGCAGCATACTTTGTCATTTCTGCTGAAATGATATCCATAAATATTAATGGATGACCATTCATAATGAAAGGTTTATACAATCTACTTAAGAATTCTTCTGCTCTAGAACTTTCTGTCCCGACTACAATTCTATCAGGCTTTAAAAAGTCATCAATAGCGGCACCTTCCTTAAGAAACTCTGGATTTGAAGCAACATCAAACTCAATATTAGAATTTCTTTTGTTTAGTTCTTCTTTAATAGCGTTTTTCACTTTTAAAGAAGTCCCAACGGGAACGGTGCTTTTGGTTACGACAAGCGTATAATCATCCATGTGTTTTCCGCAGTCCCGAGCCACTGAAATAACATATTTTAAGTCGGCACTACCATCTTCATCTGGTGGAGTGCCAACTGAAATAAATACAATTTCGGATCCTTTAATCGCCGTAGCTACATTTGTTGTAAAGGTTAGCCTTCCTTTTTTTATATTCCGGGCTATCATAACATCTAACCCTGGCTCATAAATAGGTATGATTCCTTTATTTAGATTATCTATTTTATTGCAATCAACATCTACACATACAACATCCACTCCTACTTCGGAAAAACAAGCGCCTGTAACAAGCCCAACATAACCACTACCAATAATTGTTATTTTCATAATATTAAATTTTATAGTACAAACATACTTCCATAAGAAACCTGGTTACAGTATATTTCGATGGATAGAAGTTTAGCATAGCCGAATGGAAACTTCTTGATGTTATAAAGATAAAAAGGTCTTAAGCAGATTGCCCTACAAGAAGTGATGAGGTTAGTAACTTAAAAAACTCTTTGAAATCAAACACAGAGGTTGATAAATAAAGACTGAGAAGGTTAAATTGGCATTAATCATTTATTCAGCTTGTTGAAGAAATATTTAGCCAAATACTTTTGCCAGAGGTTTCGATATTTTGCGTAAGTTATATTAAAAACTAAACCCTCACTTAGACTAAGTGAGGGTTTAGTTTTTAATATAACCTGAAGTGTTCTTTTTATTGACACCAAATTATTTGATGTTTACTTTATGTTTCATTGATGCAGATTTAATTAAAAGAAGGAAAAACAGTATTCCTTCGCCATATTCTTTGATATTAATCATAAACTAGTAGGCTACGATTTCTCTATTCTTAGGCAGCGAAAGCTTTATTATTATGAGCATATATGTCTTTACATCCTTTTCCAATAATATAGAATATGCTATTATTTTTTAAAGAAATAGCAGTTAAGGTTTTTAAGGCTTCAACTCCACTGGCATCGATTGCCTTTACTTTATCAATATTTATAGTTACATTTTTAAAAGTGTTTATTAAATATTCAAAATGTATAATAAATGAGCGTGAGGTATTTGTGTTTAATTTACCACATAATTCAAAAGCGCCGTTTTTTTCTAAAATTTGTAATGCCATAATAGTTTGGTTTTTAATGATTAATAGATTAACTATGACACTAATATCCAAAGAAACTCTAAGCGTGCCTATATAAATTCGACCGACGGTAGGTTTCAATAGATGAATGAATTGATTTTGATACGTAACTTGCAATCAATCAGGACTAAAACATAGGATAATTTAACATTACCTATCCATTATTTCTTTTTTAAACCTATTACGACTATCAATACTAGAAATAGGCAAGATGGCATTACTTGCTTAGAAATTGGAATTAAAGTAGGTTAAGACGCTTCATTAATTCTGGTCTGTTAGAACGACTAACAGGAATAACGTCTCTTTTAATTAGTACGCTATTGTCTTCGATATCAATAATCTTATTGAAATTAATGATAAAGGATCTATGCACTTTTAGAAAGATACCATCCGGAAGTTTCTCTTCAATTTTTTTAAGTGTAGAGTGAACGGTATAATTTTTATCTTCAGTCTTTATATGAATATAGTCTCCTTTGGCTTCAATAAGATAGATGCTTGGGATATCTATTTTTATTAGTCTCCTGTCAATATTTACATATAAATCGTTGCCAGGAGTGGCTTCAATTTTTTCAGAAGAAGTGCCAGAAACTACTTTAATTGATTTTGTATCCGCTCTTTGAATGGCCTTCTGAAAACGCTCTGACGTAAATGGTTTCAATAAAAAATCAACAATACAGTCGTATTCAAATCCCTGAGTGGCAAAATTAGAGTCTGAAGTTGTTAAAATTATATTGGGTGGATTTTTTAATGTTTCTATAAAATCGAAACCGGTAAAATCTGGCATATGGATATCCAGAAAAATCAAATCAACCTCATTTTGATTTAAGTATTTAATAGCTTGAATTGCATTTGGAAACTCCGCGAGAATAGTAAGACTTTCGATATTTGAACATAGTTGCCCTATTATAGCTCTAGCTGTCCCCTCGTCATCAATAATTATACAATTCATTTAGTCTATTCTAATTATAACGGTTGTAAATAATTAGTTATAGTAGATAAAATAGATTCGAATTCATCTTTAAGGTCGTTACTTCCTTCTAATAAACTGTTTTCGAATGCTACAGCAGTCTCATAACCTTTCTCAAGGCCTAAAATACTAATTTTATGTTTAAGTTTATGAACATTGTCTGCGGCGAGCTTATATTTTTTCTCCGCCATATTATTGAAGTAGACTTCTTTTTCATCAGGAAACTCTTTTTTGATGATGTCGATTAACTTCTTTTCAAAAACGGTATCACCCCCAGACAAGATATGGATGTATGATATATTAGGTTGTTCCATACTTATTTTTTTATTGTGAAATAGAAGGTTGTACCGACTTTTATTTCAGATTCCACCCAAATTTTACCGCCGTAAAAATTGACGATTTTCTTTACAATTGATAATCCAATTCCTGAAGATTCTGAGTTGTTTTCTAACTTCTGAAAGGTTTTAAAGATCTTATCAAAATAGGCGTCTTCTATACCCTTTCCATTATCTTTTATAGAAAACTTCCAAAATTCATTTTCATCTTCTAAACCAATTTCAATAAGCCCTGCTGTTTTATCGTTATACTTAATAGCATTTTCAATCAAATTCTGAATAATCTGTTGTAATCTAAGATTTTCACCTTTTATAACAGGGAAATTCACTTTTTTAATTATTGAAATATGTTCTGGTATTTCAATGCTATTCAAAACATCGTCCATTAGTTGGTTAATGTCTACATCATAACGCTCTAATTTATTCTTACTAATGGTAGAATATTCCAAAATACCGTTAATTAGAGTGTCCATCTTTTCGACATTTGTTCTAATACGATTTAAATTGTTTTGCCCTGTATCATCTAGTTTATTCTCATAGTCAATTTCTAGCCATGCACTTAGCGTGTCAATGCTTCGCAACGGTGATTTTAAATCATGAGAAACCATATGGGCATAATCACTTAATTCTTGATTTTGCCACGACAATTCATCCAATAATTTTTCCCGTTGTTGGTTTATTTCTAAAACTTTTTTGGTTTGATAATCAATAAAATCAACCAATATTAGACTATCTAAGTCGCTATTTTTTATACTGTTACTATCTTTATCTGGAAGCTCATAAACTTTAAGTGTGTCTAAAACGTTTTTTAATTTGTCAATAATCGCTTTTTGCGCATTAAATTCTTGTTTTAATTGCTTATTTGCAACAAATAATTCTTCAGAACTGATTTCCATAGCACGTTGTTGCATAACTAATTGTTCATCAAAATCTGAGTACGAGCGATCTACAGCATCTAAGAAAAATTCCAAATCTTTAGATTTGGCAAATTCTTCAGGCAAATATTTACGTAGTTGACGTTTTAATAATGAATTCATTATTCGCTTATTAATGTTATAGTCATTGTTTGATTATGTAATTGGCAATTAGTCTCTAGATTAAAAGGTGCAATTTCACCGTAAGAATAAAAACCAGCTACGGTTGTATCATCTCCAACTATAGCAACAACTTCTTCAATCTCTTCTTCCACACGTTGATCTAAAACCAGTTTCCTTCCAATACAACTCACTAACAAAGCTAATTGAGGTTTGCTTTTTCTTTTTGTTAAAGCTTGTGTAGCCGCTAATTCTGATGCACTTGCAAGGTTATCGACATTACTCATCATTAATTGCACTCTAGAATTCTCTGGTATATCACCAGCTAAAATCATCGTATTTTGTTCTTCATCGATGTTTAAGATAGTTCGCACAAATGGTTGTTCTTCATTTTCAGACTTTACATTTAATGGATAAAGCAGCGCTGTTGCAGGTAATTCATTAGATTTTTCACCCAAATATTTTTTATATAAATCCAAAGCTGGTTGATTGTCTAACTCAAATAATACATTAGACTCAGATTTTGTTACAATTCGTTCTGGACCAAAGGGTGTCCAACCTCCCTGAATTGAAAAAGACGCTTCGAAGGTGTCTCCGTAAAATCCAATGGCTACAATTTCACCCGGTTTAGGTTTTTCATTATATGATGCTACCGTTTTCTCAAACCTTGCCGCATCTCCGCATAAACCACCTGTGATTAAAATATTATTTTCAGATCTGAAATTCATGCCCCTGGTTAGTTCACTACCATTAACAAAACTACCCTCTGATAGCACAAATATATATTTTAAACCTTCTTTAGGGAATTGATCTATTAGGTTAACTCCTGTTTTAAAACTATCTAAATTTGAGCTTAAAAGGTTACTGGTTTTAATTAAAAATGTACTTTTTTCGAATTCAATAGCTGTTACTGTTATACTATCATCATCAACACTGGAATAAGTTATATCACCGCTAGTAGAACCAAACACCAAATGACCATCAGGATAAAAAGCCTTTATTTCTTGAAAAACGCTATCGTTTTCGAGCATAAACCTATTTCCAAAAACCAATACAAAAGGTTTAATTAATGGTATATTTTTGGTTAAATACTGCCATCCTTTAATTTTATGTTTTTTTAATTGTACAGTCTTCATCTATTTATTTTTTCAGTGTAAAAAAGAAGGTAGATCCTTTTTTAGGTTCACTTTCGAACCATATTCTACCATCATGTAAACCCACAATTTTTTTAACAATAGAAAGCCCGATCCCAGTAGAGTCTTTACTCTTATTTAGAGTATGAAATATTTTAAAAACCTTATCATGAAATTTAGCTTCAATTCCCATTCCATTGTCCTGAACAGAAAATTGATAATGAGTAGGTAATTCTTCAACCTTAATTTTCACAAACCCTTCGTCTTTATCGATAAACTTAATAGCATTACTAATTAGATTTTGAAATAACTGTTGCAGTTTCGTTTCATCAACATGTAATGAAGGTAGTGTATTTAAAACCTCAACTTTAACATGGTCTGGCTTATACATCATCTCTATTAAACCATGTGCTAAATCATTTAAATTAACAAGGGTTTTTTCTTCGTTGGAAAAACCAACACTGGAATACTCTAAAACATCAGAAATGAGCAGCTCCATTTTCTCTAAGGTGGTCTCGATAAGAGCGAAATTTTGAAGCGAAACGTCGTCAAGTTTGTCTTTATTGTCTTCTTTTATCCAGTTAATTAGCGCGTCAATACTTCGCAATGGCGACTTTAAATCGTGAGATACAATGTGTGCGTATTCCTGAAGCTCATCGTTACTTTTTTCTAGTTCAATTAGTAGACTTTCTTTTTGAAGTTGTAACTTCTTTAAATCGGTTATGTCTAAATGAATACCAATAGAACCAATTACTTCTCCATTCATATCGTAATTTGTTGCTCCACTAATAAGCCAGATTCTATTCTCACCAGATTTTATTTTCACTTTTAACTCGTATGAACTTGATATTCCCTGTTTCCTTTTTAATTTCTCATCGCGTATTGTAACATCACTATTGTCAACTAAAAATATGGATTGTGCTTTTTTTCCTAATAATTCTGATTCAGTGTAGCCTGACATTTCTAAAAAACTTTGATTCGTCAATAAAATGATATCGTCATTATCTACCTCAATTAAACCAAGGTTCATATTAGTTATTATGTTTCTATATTTCTGGCGTTGTGATTCTAAACTTTTTCTATATCTTCTATTTATAGAGACATCAGTAAACATCCATAAATAACTTTGAGTTTCATTATATGCTGTTATTGTCACAAAATCCCGTTCTAATATTCTCCCATCAAGCATTGTCAACTCATCACCTAAGACACTTGTTCCATTTTCATATATATATTCCGATCTTTCTAAAAAAGTATCAGGATCTGCAAACATTTTTTTAGTGTACTGTGATGCGATAGCACAATCCATACCTTTTAAAGACTCAGGGGCATCTTGAATATCAAAAAGCTCACAGAATTTATTATTCGTTAAAACTATTTTTCGATTTTCATCTTCTAATAGAATACCACTATCTAAATTAAGCATAAGTGAGGATAAGCGATTTTCAGAGTCTATAAGCTTTTTTTCAGCTTCTCTACTTTTGGTTATATCTCTAAGAATTCCTTGAGCAGCAATTGGAGTGTTGTTTTCGTCTAGAATAACACTTGCATTGATATGCACGAGTTTTTTCGTATTTGATTTTGTATTGACTTTAATTTCAAAGTTAGTGAGGTGACCCTCTTGTAATAAAGTTTGAAAAGCATTTTTTGAATTTTCAGTTTCAGAAACATCGATTAAGGAAAGAACGTTAGTTACCGCAATAGAATTATCAAAACCCAATAGTTTTATTGCAGGATCATTCATTTTGATAATGTCCCCATTAAAATCCACCACAACGTAAGCATCGATAATGTTTTCAAAAACACCTTTTAGTTCGGATGTTTTTTCTCTTACAAGCTTTTCAAGCGTCGTGTTAGATTCTTTAAGTTGCTGTGATAAAGTATATAAATCGGCTGATTTTTTTTCTAATATTTTTTCAGCTGCTTTCCTTGCTGCTTTTTCACGAACTAAAGCTCGTTTTAAAATATCAATTTCAACTTGAGACATTAATCTTTCTGTATGATAAACTTAACTTCTGTTCCATCATCTTTTATTTTCTCTAATACAATGGAAGCCGTAGAATTGAAATGCTCGAAAGTTTTATTCATTAAGCCTAAGCCAAAATGATGCATGGCTCGACTAGACTTATAAATCAATATTAAAGAATTATCAGTTTTTTCTATCACCTCAAAAGTTGGTAACTCGGCATCGGGATAAATTTTTCTAACCTCAACGTGAATATGATTTTCGATAGAAGAGATCATTTCTATTGGGTTTTTATAAGTGGCTAATAATCCTGGGTAACTTTCTTCAATTACGCCAAAAAAGTGCTCTGCATAAACTAATAGCAAATTGTCAATTGAAATTCCTGTGCTCTTACTAAGATGTTGAAGTAATTGTAACATTTCAGAAAAACTGTAGGTTCCAATCGATGTGTAAACACCATCAGACTCCAAATCGGAACTTGTTATAATATGATCCACCATTTCTAGACCAAATTTCTCTTCAACTAAGTCTAAAAACTCCGAAAAAATAATGCCTTTCATGTTATACTTACTTTAATTCGTTAATACTCCAATATGCTAATAGTTTTTCGATTTTTGACACATATTCCTCATATTTTAAAGGTTTCAAAACATAACCAGCAATACTTAAATTATAACACTCGAGTAGGTCTTTCTTATTATTAGATGTGGTTAAAATTATTGTCGGAATGTATCTCAAAACATCATCAGTTTTTAGAATTTGTAAAAACTCTATTCCATTAATTTTTGGCATGTTTAAATCTAGTAAAATTATATCAGGTAGTGCATCTTTATTTTCTAACAACTTTAAAGCATCTTCACCATTATTCGCTTCTATAACTTTATGATTGAGACCAAGAGATGAAACTGTACGGTTTAATTTCATTACTTCAATTACATCGTCTTCTATTAAGAGAATGTTCAGTTTCTTGTTCATTGCGAGGGTTTAAAAAATACAACTCTGCAATATAATTTAAACATTAATACGTATCTGTTTTTATCGCTTATACTCAAGATAGAATCGACCAATGACCTTTAAGTGTCGACGAATGGTTTTATTCTTAGAATCGTTTCGATAAGCAATAAGCCCTAGATAGAATTAGTCTAAAAAATTGTAAGATAATGGTATTCTTTATTATTAAATTTCAATTACAATGCCATTTTTTATAAACGCAACCGCCAAAGGCGACTTTTATTTAAATTGATAAATAACTAAAAAGCCCGAACCGCACGTACGTTGGCTGCGGTGGGCTTAAGGGTGCTGGTCTGACCACTACCGGCGAAAAGCTGATACCACGCGTAACTGTCATTGTCCTCCGTAGAACTCCAGTAGTAATTACTAAATGCACTAAACCCAGTGACAGCCTCTAAAGTAGCTTTATTTAGATACATTTGCATTAACTCCTTGGCACTTGGCAAAAACCATTCAGGACCATAGGAACGAGCTGCTAAGGCCGCTGGTGCACTAGGGCAATCATTTAATATATTGTTAGTATTGTTTATACCATCTCCTATTTCTGCACCTAGACCAGATGGAGGAAAACTAGTTGCATTTGGAACGTTTGGTAAATCTGTACCAAAACAACCCCATTCTCTAGTGCTTACATAATCTGAAAATGCACATACCAAGCCGTGTAGACCTGTGCTATCTACCCAAAATACAACACCGCCTTCCCTAATATCTCCTATTACCGCTGGTTGTGGCTCTAGAGCTGTTATTTGAGCTTGTAAATTTTCGATATAAGATTGGTCTATGCCGCCAGGTAATGCGGTAGCAGTGTTGGCTTGCATCGCATAAGGCACCGTTTTAAAGGCAGTTGTGCCCATATCCTGTAAACCGGCTCCTGTGTCTATTTTTACGTTTAAAAAGTGATCATTGCTACTCCAATCAATCGTCGAGAACGTTCCTGTTACAGGTATTCCTTCTCCTATATTTAGTATTACAATCCCATTAGCATCTGTAGTAGGTGCGTGGGTTTCTTCATATACATTAACTGCTCCATCTAATATAATGAAGGTAACATCGATAGTTGTACTGGCTACAATAACGCCAGCCCCATCTTTTATAAGGGCTTTATAATTGATACCTTGTTGGGCAATTGTTGTGATAGAGAATAATAACAGTAATGCAAGCGTAACTCGTTTCATAAGTTGATTTTTTTGAGATTCGTCTAAAATCAACTCGGGGAGAAAGAGTTATAGAAAGGCTAGCCTTGGTTAGTGAAGAACAAAATTAACAAAATAGTTTCATTTAAAAAAAATGACAATATTTTAATTGTTTGTAGAAAAATTTAGGGCATTACCCTATCAATAATTGAGCAGTTTGAACAAATAATAGTAACTTGAACGTCGATACATAAAGATAGCACACAACTCCCCTATTTAATTCTATTATTATGAGATTTGAAGATGGTAGAAAACTAGGCTAATTCGCAAAATGTGGGCAAATAAAAAACCAGCAATTTACAAAAACGCTGTAAAGTGCTGGTTTCACTAGTGGTCCCACATGGGCTCGAACCATGGACCCCCTGATTATGAGTCAGGTGCTCTAACCAGCTGAGCTATAGGACCTATTTTTATTTTCAATCTTCGTTTTACTGGCTATGTCTCTACCAAGAATGATAGACACACTAAAAACGGTTTGCAAATGTAAAACTCTTTACAACTAAAGCAAACTATTTTTCGTTATTGTTTGCTTATTTCGCTTCCAGTTCAATATCCTGACATAATTCGACCAAAACACCGTGTGATGACTTCGGGTGTAAAAAAACAACCCACTTACCATCGGCTCCTTTTTTGGGCTCTTCATTTAATACCCTAAAGCCTTCCTTTTTTAGTCTCTTCACTTCTGCCTTAATATCGGTTACGGCAAATGCTATATGGTGAATTCCTTCTCCCTTCTTCTCAATGAACTTGGCTATTGGACTATCATCGCTTGTTGCCTCTAATAATTCAATCTTACTTTCTCCACACTTGAAAAAAGATGTTGCCACTCCTTCGCTTTCTACCCTTTCCGTTTTATAATTGGCAGCTCCCAATAAGCTCTCGTAAACTTTATTCGCTTCTTCAATATTCTTGACTGCAATCCCGATATGCTCTATTTTATTCATAAAAAACACAATTTATTGGTCAAAAATACGCTTTATACGAATTAGCGAGTGAAATGAGCCTTAAATAATTTGAATTGTAGTGCTCTTAGATGAAATAGAAAATAAACGAATAGCCTTAGCTATGCTTTTATTTTATCTTGAAATATAAGTGCAATAGAAACTAATTATTAGGCTTATTTTATTTGTTAAGTGGTATTATTCCTTTTTATACGCTTAAAATAAGTATTGTAGACTACTTTTGCAACATGGAAGAAACTAACAGACAGAAAAAAATTGCAGGAGTTTTGCAAAACGATCTTGCCAATGTATTGCAGAATATGCTCCGTGAGACAGGTCAGAAAGGAATCATTATTTCGGTGAGCAAAGTCAATGTCACGACAGATCTTTCCATCGCCAAAGTTTTCGTGAGTGTTTTCCCTCCAGATAAAGCAAGTGCAATTGTCACAGAGCTTAACGAAGTAAAACCTCAGGTTAAACATCAAATTGCGCAACTTACCAGACACCAGCTGCGAAAAATGCCTGAACTAAGTTTTTACAATGACGATTCTTTAGAATATATTGAGACTATTGAACAGGCAGTGAAAGGTAAAGAGGATCCTATAGCAGACCCTGAGTTACTCCCAAAACGAAAAAGATCATAGTGAATTTTCCGTTTTATATCGCTAAGCGTTACTTGTTTTCTAAAAGCAGCACAAATGCGATTAATATTATTACAATTATTGCAGCCATTGGAGTAATTGTAGGTGCCATGGCCTTGTTCATTGTACTTTCTGGATTTGCAGGACTAAAAGACTTTAGCCTTCAGTTTACGAATGTATTTGATAGCGACCTTAAAATTATGCCCGCCAGCGGAAAGACAATTACATTTACTAAAACTTCCGAAGCAAAATTACAAAGCATTGAAGGCATTGCGGCATATTCGAAAGTTATTGAAGAACGTGTATTCCTTCATTTTAGAGACAAAAACGAAATTGCATTTATAAAGGGGGTCGATGAAAATTATGCCTCGGTCAATCCAATAGACAGTATATTAATCTATGACTCTTGGTTTAGTCCAAATGAAAAAGAAGTGGTTATTGGAATTGGCACTTCTCAAAAGTTATCCTTAGGCACTCGAGATTATGGTAATTTATTGGAGATTTACCTCCCTAAACCCTATAAAGGGCAGACGCTAGATCCCAGCCAAGTTTTTAATAAAGAAAGTGTTGTTGTTTCGGGTATTTTCGAAATAAACGAAGAACTAAACAGTAAATATGTATTCTCAGACATCAGTTTTGCACGATCACTTCTGAAAATAGACAGTACGAAAGTCTCTTCCGTTGAATTAAAATTACTTGAAGGTGTTTCAGAAAAAAACATAATCGATCAATTAAGTCCTCTTTTTTCTGAAGAAGTTCTTATTAAAAATAGAATTCAGCAAAATGATGCGCTCTATAAAATGTTGAATACTGAAAACATTGCCGTTTACCTAATCTTCACTTTGGTTCTTATTATTGCATTATTTAATGTGATTGGTTCTATTATTATGATGATTCTAGACAAACGTAAAAACATTAAAACACTCTTTAATATTGGAGCAAACCTAAGAGATATAAGGCGTATTTTCTTTTTGCAGGGGGCTTTAATGACTTGTCTCGGTGGGGCATTAGGGATTCTAATTGGCGTCATTGCGGTATGGGCGCAACTTCGTTTCGAGTACATTTACATTACCTCATCTTTACCTTATCCCGTAAAACTGAAAGCAATTAATGTAGTGATTGTTTTTGTGACCATTACAGTATTAGGGTTAGTCGCTTCAAAAATAGCATCGAGTCGTGTGCGAGAGAAATTACTGAATTAGACGAACTGAAAGTTTCCAAATTTTTCCATTACTTCTTCAAAAGCAGCAAACACAGCAGCAGAATCATCGCTTGTCACCATTTTCATTCGATGTTCTTTAAAGTTTGGTATTCCTTTAAAATAGTTGGTATAATGGCGTCGTGTTTCAAAGACACCTAGTTTTTCACCTTTCCAATCAATGGCCATTTCCAAATGTCTTTTGGCCGCATTAACACGTTGCTCCATGGTTGGAGGGGCACAATGTGTTCCCGTTTCAAAATAATGCTTTACCTCTTTAAAAAACCAAGGATAACCAATACTTGCACGGCCAATCATCGCCCCATCAAGCCCATATTTGTCGCGCATCTCCATCGCCTTCTCAGGAGTGTCTACATCACCATTTCCGAATACAGGAATGTGCATGCGTGCATTGTTTTTAACGTCTGCAATCGGTGCCCAATTTGCGTCTCCTTTATACATTTGAGCTCTGGTTCGCCCGTGTATTGAAATGGCCTTACAGCCAACATCTTGAAGTCTTTCGGCAACTTCAACAATTTTTATTGAATCCTCATCCCATCCTAGGCGCGTTTTTACGGTGACGGGCAGCTTGGTGTGTTTAACCATCGCTTCTGTCAGACTAACCATGAGGTCTATGTCTTTCAAAATTCCTGCTCCGGCTCCTTTACTAACCACTTTTTTAACCGGACAGCCAAAATTAATGTCAATAATATCTGGGCCACTGGCTTCAACTATTTCAATACTGCGCAACATCGATTCTAATACGGCTCCAAAAATTTGAATCCCAACGGGGCGTTCTTTTTCATAGATATCGAGCTTCATCACGCTTTTAGCCGCATCTCGTATCAAACCTTCGGAAGAAATAAACTCTGTATAAACCACATCGGCCCCCTGTTCTTTACAAAGTGCGCGAAATGGGGGATCACTTACATCCTCCATAGGTGCAAGTAATAAGGGGAAGTCTCCAACGTCTATAGTACCAATTTTTGCCATAAGTGCTGCAAAAATACTCAAATTAACGGTTTCTGTGTTCAGAAATCTTTAGGGTCTGTTTAAGCTTTTAAATAATCCTCTCCGCACTTAAAGATGCGGCCCTTTTCTAACTGGGAACTAAAAGTCCCACATAAATATATTACCACCACTATTACTTTTTCGAAATACTGAAAATACTCCAATTAAATGGCACGATTTTAAACCCTATATCAATGAAAGTCTTTTGTCTAATGTCTTATAGTGAAGCGGTCTTACGTCTAAAGAACGTAATTCTAGTCTAATCTGTCGCTTTCAGCCGAACTAGAAGTACGGCTATTATCTCTCAATCGCGCATTTCCAAAATTATATCTAAATCCGAGTCTAAACAGTCTTGTTTCAGCTCGAGCAAAATAACTATTGTTCTGATTGTAATAGTTTGTCGTCACAGGAAAATTATTCGTATTGAATATATCATCCACTCCAACCGTGACACTGGCTCGTTTATCCCAAAAACTCTTCCGAAGAGATACTGAAGTGTTAAACTGGTTTTTATAATCATACCCTCCCGTAATCATATTAGAAATGTAAAGCACATTCAGATCTGCAGTAAGTGAACCGTCTTTGTTAAGGTCTAAATTACTATACATACTGGCATAAAATCCAAAGGTATCATTTGAATAGGTTTCTTCTACACTCTCTACGGAATAGAACTCGTTTTCTAAATAGAATGTAGAAGTGACTACTTGAAAAAACCACCACGGCTTTATCGAATCAGCAAACATGATATCGAAGCTATACTGAAAATCTGAGATTAAGTTGGTGTCAACATTTCTTAGTACACGGTTTTGATTGTCCTGAAAAGTTAATATGCTTAAACTATTTTTAAAGTATTGATAGTAGACCTCAAAAAACAATTTGTCCTTGTAATCATAGCTAAGTGTGATTTTATTTTCAATTGCGGGAACCAAATTAGGGTTTCCGGCATTGTAATTATTCTCCGTAATAAAATATTTGAAGGGGTTTAGGCTTTGATATCGTGGCCTCTGAATGGCCCTTTTATAACTTAATCCAAGACCGCTATTTTTGGTTAATTCGTAGTGTATATTCACGGTAGGAAACAACTCAAAGTACTTCTGGGTCTCTAGTTTTCCCAAAGAACGCGAAATCGCCCTAATAAATGTATATTCTCCTCTTAGACCCCCCGTTAAGTTCCATTTTCCAAAATCTTTTTGATAGGACACATACTGCGCATAAATGTTCTCCTCATAGTAGAAGTCATCAGATAATGTTGGATTAAACAGAATGTCACTATCATCGACATTATAAAAATCCAAGTTACTATTAGTTTCAATATCGCTATACTTTATACCGCCTTTAAAATTTCCTGAAAACAGTGTTGTATTTAAATCTGCCTGGCCCGTAAGAATTTTACTCGTCTGGTTAGCGTCTGTATTAAACCTATTATTTGTAAGCAAAGAGCCATTTGGCGAAAAGTAATTGGTATTGACACTTTGTAGTTGCTCATTGTCATAATCGATATAATTCGATGCAGCCTTTAAAGAAGAGCCTTCATTGTCCAGCTCAATTTTATACTCCAAACCAAAAGAAAGGTTAGAGGTGTTATATTCCAAAGCACTTGCTGTTGTGAATGTAGAGTCTAATTGCTGCTGGGCACTATATACTTCAGTTAATCCGTAGTTTTCAAACGTCTTATTTGGGGAAGCTAAAATATTTGCAGTAACTCCTAACGTCTGATTTTCAGCAATATTCACATCTAAAATTAAATTTGCTTGATGTGCTTGGGATCGTGTTACCTTCTCAAAGTGTGAATTCCAATTTGAATTAGTATCCCCATTTGGCTCAAAAAAGCGTATTCTATTGTCATCTTCTTTAAAATCTTTACGTGGACTAAAACCATAGCTACCATAAAAATTAATCCTCTTGCTTTTGTAGAAATGAGAAGTCCCAATATTATATTTTGAAAAGACTCCCTGTTCATAGGTCCCATTCACGCTGCCTTTGTATCCAACTGAAATTGCTTTCGAAGTGATGATATTTAGCGCTACTCCAGCTTCTGCGTCATACTGTGCAGATGGATTCGTTATTACCTCAACAGCCTTAATGAAAGATGCATCAATACTTCGAAGCAATGAAACGACTTCAGCAGAAGAAAGGTAAACCCTCTTTCCATTTAAATAAATTGTAGGTGTCCTAAATCTAACGTCTATTTTTTCACCAATAATAACGACCCCTGGTGTTTTCTTTAGTAGATCGAAGGTATTGCCAACAGAGAGTGACGAATTTTCTACGTTAAAAACTAGTTTTTCACTTGTTCTCTGAATTGTTGGATTTTTCGCGCTAATGACCGCAGTATTTAACGGCTCGACAAGCCTTTTCAAAATAAGGACACCAATATTTTTTTCTGAAACTAACTCAATATCTTGTTCTATTGTTGAAAAACCAACAAAACTAAACGTTATCTTATAGGTGTCGGCCTTAATATTTTCAAACTGAAACTTCCCTTTTTCATCTGTTGTTACCCCTTTAAATGGTTCTGAAACATCTTTCTGAAATAATAAAACATTGACAAAGGATAATGGATTATTACTCTCGTCTTTTAGAAGACCACTAATAGTTGAGTTTTGGGAAAAGAGAATGCCCACACTAAAAAAGAATACTATAAAGGTACCGTTCTTCAATTCCTTTGTTAAAATATTAAGACATCTTTTCGACGACTTAAGGGGTTATTATTGTCGTTTTATCTAGCGTTATATCTTTGCGGGATGCGGCGTTTTAAACCAAAAAAAAGCCTAGCCTCACAAATATGTCATTTATTTAGAGAATTCTTTATATTAAACAGTGTTTTTTCGAACCAAAAACCAAGCTTTCTAATAAACCTGGCTTTTTAAGTTATATTTGCACTTTTAAGAGACGGAGTTATTTTTTTATGAAGAACATTAGAAATTTTTGCATAATTGCACATATAGATCACGGGAAAAGTACGCTAGCTGATAGGCTTTTGGATGCCACAGGAACTGTAACTTCCAGAGAAAAACAAGAACAACTGCTCGATAGTATGGATCTCGAAAGAGAGCGAGGTATTACCATAAAAAGCCATGCAATTCAGATGGAGTACGAGTATGAAGGTGAAAATTACATTTTAAACCTCATCGACACCCCTGGACATGTCGATTTTTCATACGAAGTTTCTCGCTCTATAGCAGCCTGTGAAGGCGCTCTTCTAATAGTAGATGCAGCTCAAAGCATTCAGGCACAAACTATTTCTAATCTATATCTTGCTTTGGAGAATGATCTAGAAATTATTCCCGTTTTAAACAAAGTCGACCTCCCTTCTGCAAATGTGGAAGAAGTGACAGACGATATCGTTGATCTATTGGGTTGTGATCCCGAAGAGGTAATTTTAGCCAGTGCTAAAACTGGAATTGGAATTAAAGATATCTTAAAAGCTGTCATAGATAGAGTGCCAGCTCCTAAAGGAAATGTTGATGAACCACTACAAGCTTTGATATTCGACTCTGTATATAATCCATTTAGAGGTGTAGAAACATATTTCAGAGTCCTAAATGGGGAAATTACAAAAGGGCAGTCCATTAAATTCATGGCAACTGGAAAGTCTTATTTCGCTGATGAAGTTGGAACATTAAAGCTAAAACAAGCCCCAAAAACTTCAATTAAAGCGGGAGATGTAGGCTACCTTATAACTGGCATAAAGGAAGCTAAAGAGATTAAAGTTGGCGATACCATTACAGACTCAAAAACGCCGACTACAAATATGATAGAAGGGTTTGAAGATGTAAAACCTATGGTTTTTGCAGGTATTTATCCTGTAGACACAGACGACTATGAGGAGCTTCGAAACTCTATGGAAAAATTACAGTTGAATGATGCTTCTTTGGTTTTCCAACCGGAAAGTTCGGCGGCTTTAGGCTTTGGTTTTCGCTGTGGTTTTTTAGGAATGTTACACCTTGAAATCATTCAAGAACGTCTTGAAAGAGAATACGATATGACGGTGATTACTACCGTTCCTAACGTATCCTATCTAGCATATACGCATAAAGATCCAGACACTGCAGTCTTGGTTAATAATCCATCCGACTTACCCGAGCCTTCATCCTTAAATAGAGTTGAAGAGCCTTTTATTAAAGCTACCATTATTACTAAATCGGACTTTGTTGGAAATATTATGTCTTTATGTATCGAAAAACGTGGCTTGATAACAAGTCAGACTTATTTAACTACGGAAAGAGTTGAGCTAACATTCGATATGCCGTTAGCAGAAATTGTTTTTGATTTCTATGATCGTTTAAAAACAGTTTCCAAGGGATATGCATCATTTGATTATTCTCCTATTGGATTGCGTGAATCTAAGCTAGTGAAGGTTGATGTCTTATTAAATGGAAATATTGTGGATGCTCTTTCTGCACTTTTACATAAGGACAATGCCTATGATATTGGTAAAAAAATGTGTGAAAAACTTCGAACTCTTATCCCAAGACAACAATTTGATATTCCGATACAAGCAGCTATTGGCGCTAAAATCATTTCAAGAGAGACGGTTAAGGCTCTCCGGAAAGATGTAACAGCGAAATGTTATGGAGGTGATATTTCTCGAAAGCGTAAATTGTTAGAAAAACAAAAGAAAGGAAAAAAACGAATGCGACTGGTAGGTAATGTTGAAATCCCACAAGAAGCTTTTATGGCCGTCCTTAAGCTAAATGATTAATTGCCACAGCTTGTGCCTGTCGCTTCCAATCCAGAAATATAAACACTATAAGACGTTCCTGTATTCTCACCATTAACAGATGCATTACCGTCGTTTTCTTCACAAACTTCAAAATTAGAGGTCTGGGAAGAGCTACAGGTCACACAAGATGGTCCGCTGTCTTTTTTACAGGACAGAATAGTGGCTGTTACTATAAGAATGATAATTAGGTAAGGGTTTTTATACATTTTTAATCATTTGTGAAAACTAAACGGCTTTGATTTCTTTTTATTCTTTTTCTTTTAATTCATTTTCAACTCTTCTAGTATTTAAAACTACTTCGAGGTCCATTGGTTTTCCAATATAAACCAAATGACTCCCCTCGTCAACCTCAATTTTTGTTTGCCCGCTAATGATGTCTAAAAAACCTCCAGGATGTTTTAAAAACAGTGCGATAGCATCATCATCCTTTTCAATAATTTTTAAAAGGCGCATGAATTCAGCGTGCGAATCTATGGGGATTTCTTGAATAGACGGAAATTCATTTGCGACGTGAGAAAATTTCGTATAATCGTGCGTATGCGAAAACAGTTCTTTTGAAGATCGATTATAGTCTGTCTTCAATTCTTGAGACGTCATTAACCTAAAAGTACCCGTTTCTCCAAACTCCTTCCCAAACCGACTGATTGCCTGACTGTTAATTTCATCACTACCCGTCATCGCAAGTAAATAACCAACATCATTTAATTCAATATTGTCTGTTAACTCGACCGAATATATATCTGCATTAATAGCCTCAAGGCCAAGTTCTTTTGCCGTACTAATATTAAATACATTGGTGTCTACAAGAACGACATGACGATTGTTCTTTTGAAGATAGGTTGCTATTAATCTTGAAAATTTCGAAGCCCCAACAATTAATATTCCTTCTGAAGTTTTTAAAAATACTCCTACAATTTTCGCAACAAACCTTGCGGTGGTAGCATTTAGGAGTACAGTAACTAAAACAACTGCAAAAACCAACGGAGTGATGTATTCTGCTCCTGGTTCTCCAAGCAAAACCAATTTGGTGCCAAATAATGAAGCGATCCCTGCTGCGACAATTCCGCGAGGTCCCACCCAACTAATAAACAGCTTTTCATTGGTTTTAAGGGAGGAGTTTATGGTGCTTAAGAAGACGCCCAAAGGCCTTAAAATAAAAATAATGATTGCCAGCAATACTCCCGTTTGCCAATTGTAAACTAACAACAAATCGTCTAAACTAATATTCGCTGCCAGAAGAATAAATAAAATTGAAATTAGCAGTACACTCAGTGATTCCTTGAAATAGAGCAATTCTTTGAGGTTAGGAAGATTACTGTTACCTAAAAACATTCCCATAACTACTACAGAAAGCAGACCAGATTCGTGAGCAAAAAGATCACTTTCAACAAAAATTAAAAGGACTACAGAAAGAGATACAACATTAAGAAGGTAGTGCGGTATTAGCTTCTTTTTTATTGCCATATAAAGAGCGTATCCTCCCGAAATACCAAAGGTAAAACCTATAAGAACAATCTTCCCAAACTCCATTAAAGCTTCCCTAGTATAACCGGCATCTTGATCTTCTATGGATATAAATTCGAATACCAATACTGCCACTAGGGCACCTATAGGATCAATTAGAATTCCCTCCCATTTTAATACTGCAGAAACATCCTTTTTTAAGGGTATATTTCTTAAAATCGGGGTTATTACAGTTGGCCCAGTTACAATAATTAGCGCCGCAAAGAGAAAGGAAATTTTCCAGCTTAACCCGAAAACGTAGTGTGTAGCGATTCCAGCTCCAATAAAAGTGATGAGCGAGCCTAAAGTAATTAACTTACCGATTACCGGCCCCACTTTTGTTATCTCCCCTCGCTTAAGTGTTAACCCGCCTTCAAACAAAATAATCCCAATTGCTAAAGACACAAAATAAAATAAGCTTTCACCGGGAAAGAAGCCCTCTTCACCATTCCAAATAGGTTGTATCCATTGAGTGCCATCTTCCGAAAGAAAGGTAGAAATTGGACCAACAAAGAGTCCAATAAGAATTAACGGTAAGATTGCAGGGATCTTAAATTTCCACGCAACCCACTGAGCAACAATTCCTAAGATGATGATACTAGCTAATTCAATCATTATTTATAGTCTATGGAACCATAAAAATAACAGAATTGTTGAAATACAACCCATTCCTTCGAATTATAATTAAAAATTAGTCTCCGTTTATAACTTAAGAAAAAATACTATCTTCCCCTTTCACAAAAGCGACGGCCATTTTCATCAAAACCATTAGCACCTTCTTTTAATTAATCTATGAGTGAATACAAGAATATCCCGTCTGAAGGATTTAAGGGGCTGAAGGACAATTGGCGTAATGACCTTTCTGCTGCTTTAAGTGTCTCTCTTGTTGCATTACCTTTGGCTCTAGGAATTGCAGTTGCTTCTGGAGTATCTCCAATGGCCGGTATTTTATCTGCGATTATTGGGGGTGTTGTTACAACATTCTTCCGGGGTTCAAATTTGGCTATTAACGGTCCCGCAGCTGGATTGATTGCTGTAATCTTAGGAGGTTTGGCTGTTCTTGAAGGTAATATCAATTATGTCTTGGCCGCCATAGTTGTTTCTGGAGCAATCCAAGTTCTGTTGGGTTTTCTAAAAATGGGACGTTTTGCTAAGCTTTTACCTTCTTCAGTACTCCATGGTATTTTAGCGGCTATTGGTGTCATCATTTTTGCCAAACAAGCTCACTATGCCATTGGAACGACCTCCTCTTCTGATACAATTATTGGGACGCTTATAGATGTTTTTAAAAGCTTTCCCGATGCAAACCCATTTGTGTTCTTGATTTCATTTTTAGGTATTTTAATACTCGTATCCTACAAAAAAATTAAATATAAGTTCATTCGAATTATCCCCGCTCCAATGTGGGTTTTACTTCTAGCATTACCTATTGTCTTTGGTTTTGACTTTTTTACAGACCACAGTATTTCGCTTTTCGGATTTGAATATGGAGTTGGCCCTAAGCTGCTCATTGAAATTCCAAATAATCCATTGGATAGTATCATGCATCCAGATTTTGGTATGGTGGATACTAGTGCTTTTTGGCTTACTGTTCTGTCTATTACAATGATTGCCTCTGTAGTAACATTGGCAAGCGCGCGCGCCGTTGATAAACTTGATCCGTATAAGCGCACAACAGACCTTAATAAAGATTTAATAGGAGTAGGTCTCAGCACCATGGTCTCCGGGGCTCTAGGAGGACTACCTATTATCAATGTTATAGTTAGAAGTACCGTTAATGTGAATAGCAATGCCAAGACGAAATGGTCAAATTTATACCATGGTATCTTTCTAATTCTTTTTGTTCTTATCTTGGCGCCACTTCTAAGAAGTGTCCCTTTAGCAGCATTGGCGGCTATTTTAGTACACACTGGGTTTAAATTGGCTTCCCCACAAGTGTTTAAACAAGCCTACAATCAAGGGGTTGAACAACTACTTTTTCTAACTTCTACACTTGTTATTACGTTATTCACGAGTTTGCTCTATGGAATTATTGGTGGAATTGTTA
>Ga0075467_10000870_pt1 | contig 24673 bp, 28 predicted proteins | sample DEB08_DNA_9_FD_75067 | JGI IMG/M metagenome (GOLD analysis project Ga0075467, IMG submission 75067) | Aqueous microbial communities from the Delaware River and Bay under freshwater to marine salinity gradient to study organic matter... | ecosystem: Environmental > Aquatic > Marine > Coastal ... | reverse complement strand
TTGCCGCGTTTGCGGATCATCCGGCCCAATTGCCCACCCGCTGCCGTCGATACCGCCGCCCAGTGGCCGCGTTTGCGCGCCTCGGCGATCAGCGCGATGGCCGTCAGGGGGTTTACGGCGGACATCGCGCCGGCACCCAGCGATACGTTTTTCGGCAAGGGCACGCAGTGGACGGCAGGCACGGTGATATACTCGGCCCACATACCACCGCCGGCACCGGCGCACGCCACCTGCTTGCCCAACATAAAAAGCCCCAACAGGCCCGGACCGGTGGCAACCACGGTGCCTGCCCCCTCAAGACCCGGCACAAGGGGAAGCGCGGCTGCGATGCCGTATTCGCCCTTCAATGTCATGAGATCGGATGGGTTGATCGGCGACGCCGCGATCCGCACCAACACCTCACCCGGCTTTGGCTGCGGCACAGGAAGCTGCTGCAACGCCAATGGGGCCTTGGGCGCGGTCAGGACAAGCGCGCGCATCGTGGTGGGCAGTTCGGGCATGACGGTGCCTCCGTTGGGGTGTGCGCGCGCAGTCTGGCAGGCGTATTGCCGCTTGGCAAACGGGGGCGCGGCTGGCATCACCGGGCCAAATCTGGAGGACAAGATGCAACTGTGGGTCGGTCTGGGCAATCCCGGCGGAAAATACGCGGGCAACCGCCATAATATCGGCTTCATGGCGATCGACCGGATTGCCGGCGACCATGGGTTTGGGCCGTGGCGTTCAAAGTTTCAGGGGCAGATTTCCGAGGGCGTGATCGGTGGGCAAAAGGTGCTGCTGCTCAAGCCTGAAACGTTCATGAACAGGTCTGGCCAGTGCGTGGGCGAGGCGATGCGGTTCTATAAGCTGAAAATCACCGATGTGCTGGTGTTTCATGACGAACTGGACCTTGCCCCCGGCAAGTTGCGCGTAAAACAGGGCGGCGGACATGCGGGTCACAACGGGCTGCGGTCGCTGCACGCCCATGTTGGCGAGGCGTATGGCCGGGTCCGCATAGGCATCGGACACCCCGGCCACAAGGACAAGGTGGCGGGCTACGTGTTGGCCGATTTCAGCAAAGCCGATCAGGACTGGCTGGATGACGTGCTGCGCGGCGTGTCGGACGGGGCCGAGGCATTGGCCAAGGGCGACACCGCCCAATTCCTGAATGCGGTTGCCTTGCGCGTATCGCCGCCACGATCCTCAACCGGAACGGCGCAACAAATGGATCAAGATCAAGATCCGGAAGAGGCGACGCCGCAGCCAGACACCCGCAATGCCATGCAAAAGCTGATGGATCGGTTCAGATAGGCCATCGGCTAACAGGGCGGCGGTGCACGCGCGCCCTGCGGCACGGGACCGGTTGGTTACACCTCAAGGCTCTATTGTGTGCGTAAAACCGTGCTAGGGTCCGCGACAAGTATGGATCATCAATGGCGGGGAACATCATGGACGGGAATATGTCGGCATCGGTCAATGTTCTGGGCACCACATTGGCCAGCTGTTCCACATCGCCGATGACCGGGTTTTTCAGAAACGGATGCTGTGACACCAGCGATGCGGATCACGGCAGCCATACGGTCTGTGCCGTCATGACCGCCGAATTTCTGGCCCTGTCGAAATATCTTGGCAATGACCTGTCGACCCCACGGCCCGAGTTTGGGTTCGCGGGGCTGAAGCCGGGGGACCAATGGTGCCTGTGCGCCGGGCGCTTTCTGCAAGCTCACGAAGAAGGCGCCGCGCCGCAGGTCAATCTGTCCGCGACCCATGAACGTGCGCTGGAAATCGTGCCGCTGGATGTGCTGCGCCGCTACGCGCTTGGCAACGTCTGAGGCGCCATCACGATACCATCGTCCATCAGTTCATCGACGAACACGCTCATCAATTGCGGTCGGCCACTGACGTCGGCCTTGCGGTAGATCGCGTTCGTCTGGGCCTTGACCGTTCCCTCGGACGTGGCGCGCAGTTGCGCAATCTCAGACAGGCTTAATCCCTTCAGTGCAAACAACGCCACGTCACGCTCTGCGGGTGTCAGCCCCCATTCGTTGAACCGCTCTTCAATCAGTTCCATGAACGCGCCGGATGCGACGCGCAGCGCCTGTTCGGCTGCGTGGGTGCGGCGCAACGACAGTCGCAACAAGACGGCCCCCAGAGCGACCCCCATGATCAGGCCAATCGCTGCGGCGATTTCGATCAATTCCATCCAACGCCACGGGATCGGGTCGATCGGAATGCCCAGCACACTGAACATGATGTCGGACACGAAGAACAAGGCGCACGCCGACTGCACCAGAAGGATCACGACGAAGACCCACGGACGTCTCAACACGGGTGCCCCGTCAGGTCGCGTGCGGGATCAATCATCTTCACCGTCGTCGTCGTCGCTGTCGTCGTCTTCGCTGTCGTCGCCTGCACTGTCGTCGCCTGCACTGTCGTCGTCGTCTGCACTGTCGTCGTCGTCTGCACTGTCGTCGTCGTCTGCACTGTCGTCGTCATCATCACCGATGTCATCATCGGGTGCATCGTCTTCGATGTCATCATCCAAACCATCGCCCGAAATGCGGGGGGAGATGCCATCCGTGCCGGATGTGTAGTCTCGCAAGATGGCGCCATTGCGCGGGTCAAACACGATTTCACGGGACAACCGGTTCCGACGGGCGACAACCCGCACCCGTCCCAATAGCGTCCGGTTAACCTCAAGCACCTCGAAGCCCTGGCGCTCCAACTGGCTCAGCATGGACCGCGTGATGTCATTGTCCTGCGCCAATGCAGGGCCTGCACTGATCAGTGCTGTGGCCAGTCCTGCAAAGAAGCTGCGTCGCGAAAGCATAACGTTCAAATCCTTTTAAGACCGAACCCCATCGACCGCAGTGGTCGATGGGGCAAACACACAGGTCAAACCGTAGCTATCTGGCCTGCTGACTCAGTCGTCGTCATCTTCGTCTTCGCTGTCATCATCATCGCCGTCATCGTCGTCATCATCATCATCTTCATCATCGTCGCTGTCATCTTCGTCATCATCGCTACTATCATCGCCGTCATCGCCGTCATCATCATCACCACCTTCATCGTCGTCGTCGTCGTCGTCGTCGTCGTCGGTGAAATCGCGATTGCGCGAGCTGATTTCCAAGCCCGAGCGTGCGCTGTCTTCGGCATCCGCCAGGTTGGTTTCATATTCGAGGATGTCTCCGGTCTCACTGTCATAGATCACCTCGATCGTTTGACCGTCCATCGTGGCCTCGACCTTGATTTGCGTCAGGCCGCGTTGCACCTCGATGAACTCAAAGCCGCGCGCCTCATATTCCGCAACAAGGCGCTCCACCATATCTTGCGCAAGTGCAGGTCCGGCGATCAGCGCACCAGCGGCCGTCGTCATCATGAAAAAGCGTTTCATACTGTCTCTCCTCGGATCTCCCGGAACGGCAGGGTGCCGCTCTACGTGGAGCAAGAGAACCCGACCCAGCCCAATGGGGAACTGGATAAGAGTTTATATCGGCACAGGTAAACCCCACGCCGACCCCTATAAACCAAAGGTGGAGAGACCGTCTGTGGCGTCTCAGCCCTGCCCCATGTCCCAACCAAGAGCACGCGCCACGGTAAAGATATCCTTATCGCCCCGTCCGCACATGTTCATGATGATGATGTGGTCCTTTGGCAGATCCGGTGCAATCTTGCCCACATGCGCCAAGGCGTGGCTTGGTTCCAGCGCGGGAATAATACCCTCGGTCTGGCACGACAACTGAAACGCCTCCAGCGCCTCCGCATCAGTGATCGACACGTATTGTGCCCGGCCGATCTCGTGCAACCACGCATGCTCCGGCCCGATGCCGGGGTAATCGAGACCCGCAGAAATCGAATGCCCCTCAAGGATCTGACCATCGTCATCTTGCAGCAGGTAGGTCCGGTTGCCGTGCAGAACGCCGGGCCGACCACCGGTCAGGCTGGCGCAATGCTCCATCTTGGCGCTGACGCCCTTGCCGCCCGCCTCGACCCCGATGATCGCCACTTCCTTGTCGTCAAGGAACGGAAAGAACAGGCCCATTGCGTTCGATCCGCCGCCGATGGCCGCGATGATGGTGTCAGGCAACCTGCCCTCCGCCTCCATGATCTGTTGCTTGGCCTCCTGACCGATGATCGCCTGAAAATCACGAACCATGGCAGGGTATGGATGCGGGCCCGCAACAGTGCCGATGCAATAAAAGGTGTCGCGCACGTTCGTGACCCAATCGCGCAACGCATCGTTCATGGCGTCCTTCAATGTGCCACGTCCGGACGTCACGGGGATCACCTCGGCCCCCAAAAGCTTCATGCGGAACACGTTGGGCGCCTGCCGCTCCACGTCGTGCGCCCCCATGTAGACCACGCACTTCAATCCGAACTTGGCGCAGACCGTGGCCGTTGCCACCCCGTGCTGTCCCGCGCCGGTTTCCGCGATGATACGGGTCTTGCCCATGCGCCGCGCCAGAATTATCTGGCCCAGCACGTTGTTGATCTTGTGTGCGCCAGTGTGGTTCAACTCGTCCCGCTTGAGATAGATCTTCGCGCCACCGAACCGCTCGGTCAGACGCTCGGCAAAGTAAAGCGGGCTGGGCCGTCCGACATAATGGGTCCAAAGGTAATGCATCTCGGACCAGAAACTGTCGTCCGTCTTGGCGAATTCATACTGCCGTTCCAGTTCCAGAATCAGCGGCATCAAGGTTTCGGATACGAACCGCCCACCGAAATCACCAAACCGGCCGTTTTCGTCCGGTCCGGTCATGAAACTGTTGAGGATATCATCGGGCATGGCGGTTCTCCTGACTTACGGGCTGTCACTGCATACGGAATGACGCGCCGGGGTTCCAACGAAAAAAGGACCGGTCTTCATCTTGGCCGAAAACTCTGGGGGTCGGGGGGCACAGCCCCCCGCCATGTCGGTGCGCTGTGCGCGCCGACATGGCTAGCCAAGTGCAGCCGCGAACGCGGCAATCAGCGTCGCATCCTTGATCCCCGGCGCACGTTCCACGCCACTGCTGACATCCACCTGCGGCGCGGCCGTCATCTGCACGGCCAACGCCACATTTTCCGGTGTCAGCCCCCCGGCCAACATCCATGGCACCGGCCAGCGGCGGCCCGCGATCAGTCGCCAATCGAACGCCAAACCGTTGCCCCCCGGCAAATCCGCATCCGCGGGCGGTTTCGCATCAATCAAGATCTGATCGGCGACCTTGACATACGCATCCAGTTTCAGCAGGTCGTCCGGTCCCGATATGCCCACGGCCTTCATCACCGGCAGGCCATAGCGTGCCTTGATCTGGGTCACGCGTTCCGGTGTTTCGCGTCCATGCAACTGCAACATGTCCAACGGCACACGCGATACGATCCGGTCCAGCGCGGCATCATCCACATCCACCACCAGCCCGACCTTGGCGATGCCCGGCGGCACCTCCAGCGCCAGTGCGCGGGCCTCCTCCACGCCGACATTGCGCGGGGATTTGGGAAAGAACACGAACCCCACATACCGCGCGCCGGCGTCAGCAGCCGCTGCCACGTCGCCGCGATGGCGCAGCCCGCAGAACTTGATTGCAATATTCATGGGCTCAACGGGCGGTGCGGCTATCGTCGAGAAGGGCCAGGATATCATCATCCTTGCCCTCGTTCTGGCGCCCGCGCAGGTTCTGCACCTCGCGCTCCAGCTTTTGCTTTTCGCGGCGTTGGGTCACGGCCTCGGCCCGGTGGCGATGTTCGCGCAGCCATTCCCAGACAAAACCGACCAACAATCCCAATACAATCCCACCAAGGATCACCAGAAACAGCGGCAACTCGATCTCGTTCGGCCAGCCCAACCATAGATGCAGCCCTTCAGGCAGCGCCTTCAACGTCACAGGCCCGCGGTTTGCAAGCGCCAGAAACACCAGCGCCAGCGCCACAATCGCCAGAAAGAGATACTTGATATAGCGGATCACGACACCGCCCCCTCTTCGCTACCCGTCTTCACCATTCAAACGATCGCGTAACAGTTTGCCCGCTTTGAAGAAAGGCACATGTTTTTCCTCTACCGATACGCTTTCGCCGGTGCGCGGGTTGCGGCCGATGCGGGCCTCGCGCTTTTTCACGGAAAATGCGCCGAACCCACGCAGCTCCACGCGATCACCGGACGCCATCGCGTCGATGATCTCCTGAAAGATGGCGTTCACGATGCGCTCGACATCGCGCTGATAGAGATGTGGGTTCTCTTCCGAAAGTTTCGCGATCATCTCCGAGCGTATCATCAATGTCCCTCCCAGACAGGCCATGCAGATCGAACGACTATATGCACAGTGTGTGCCTTAGCAAAAGAAAAAGCAGGCAAAAGCACTGACTGAACGCCGCTATGTGCCTGATCCGTCGGCTGTTTCCACGTCAAGGCGGCCGCAGACCACCGCAAACGGTCAATCCCGGCAAAAACACGGACAATGATTCGGCTTGGCGATTGGCGATCCCGGAAGGACTCGAACCCTCAACATCCTGATTAGAAGTCAGGTGCTCTATCCAGTTGAGCTACGGGACCGCACATGCGCGGTTTAGCCAAGCCTGACGCGCGCGTCCAGCGGTGGTTAGGACAGATCGAGGCGCAGAAAAACGCTGCTTGGGCCGGGGCGATAGTGACCAAAGCATGCGCATGGCGTGAAACCGAACCGGGAATACAGCGCGCGGGCGGGCCTTGCCGTCTCATCGGCCCCGGCCTCCAGTAGCAGCGCGACCTTGCCTTGGCTGCGGGCCACATCGATCAACCCGGTCAAGAGCGCGCTCGCCACACCCCGCCCGCGCCAGACCTTCGCGGTATGCATCGACTTGATCTCGGCGGTGCCATCCCCCAGATCGCGCAGCGCCCCGATCCCTGCGACGTCCCCCGCGATACGGGCAGCCAGCAGCGTGACACCAGGCTCGGCAAGGGCTGTCGTATCGAGAACGTGGGAATCTTCTGCGGCATAAATGGCCTGCGACCGCGCCATGTGAACCGCGACAAGCGCCGCCACGCCGGCGTCGTCAGGGTCGGCCGGTGCAATCTGAAGGTCGGTCCGCGCGATCAATGCGTCCAGGCACCACGGCGTTTGGTGGCGAAATTCTCGCCATAGCCGCCCGGGCGAATGTTTGGCTTGCGCGTCTTGGGCTGCACGACGACGGCGTCGATGCCGTGATCCTTGGCGTAATTCTGTGCCTCTTCGGCGGTCTCGAAATGCAGATGCACTTGGCTGTTCATGTCGCCGGAACTGGTCCAGCCCATCAGCGGATCGACCTCGCGCGCGCTTTCGGGCAGAAATTCAAGCACCCATTGCCGCGTATTGGCCATGCCCGAGGACATGGCGGATTTCGCGGGGCGATAGATGCGGGCACGCATGGGGCAAACTCCTGAACCGATTGGCAAGGCGTATATCCGAAATTCGCGCGCTTCATGCAAGCTTCAGATCGTCACGGGGGTTGCGCGGACGTTTGCCGAACCAGTTGCGGGAAAGGGGCAAGATGAGTTGCCAGCCGGGCCCGATGGAGCGAGGGGTGGGGTGGGTGTTCGACCCCGGCTGACAACCGCTTCTGCTGCTTGTGATTTCAAGCTATGAATGCCGTGGGTCCATTGCAACGAAAATCTCTCCTTAAAGTTGTGCAAATTCGAACGGTTTTGGCAGGTATTCCTTAACCTTCTACCAGCACCGATCAGGAGCCGACTTGAACGTGAACAAAATAAGACCATTCTAGTCAGGTCAGCCAAGGGGTTTGCCATGCACAATAACTCACCTGAACAGATGCCGGTGCTGAGCCTTGCCACCGATGCCGTCAAGGCGCGCCCCAAGCTGGAAGGCGGCAAAGCCTTCAGGTTGAACACAGAATTCGAACCGGCCGGCGATCAGCCCACCGCAATCGCGGAGTTGTCCGAAGGCATCCGCGCCGGGGAAAAAAATCAGGTGCTGCTGGGCGCGACGGGCACCGGCAAGACGTTCACCATGGCGAAGATCATCGAGGAAACTCAGCGACCGGCGATCATCCTCGCCCCGAACAAGACGTTGGCGGCGCAACTTTACGGCGAGTTCAAGGGCTTCTTCCCCGACAATGCGGTCGAGTATTTCGTCAGCTATTATGACTACTATCAACCCGAGGCCTATGTGGCCCGGTCCGATACCTACATCGAGAAAGAATCGCAGATCAACGAACAGATCGACCGGATGCGCCACTCCGCGACGCGGGCGCTTCTGGAACGCGACGACGTGATCATCGTGGCCTCGGTGTCGTGCATCTACGGCATCGGGTCGGTCGAAACCTACGGTGCCATGACCCAAGACCTGTTCGCCGGGCGCGTTTACGATCAGCGCAAGGTCATCGCCGACCTAATCGCCCAGCAATACCGCCGCAACGATGCCGGTTTCCAACGCGGCACCTTTCGCGTCCGGGGCGACAGTCTGGAAATCTGGCCCGCCCACCTGGATGACCGCGCGTGGAAGTTGAGCTTTTTCGGAGAAGATCTGGAAAGCATCACCGAGTTTGACCCGCTGACCGGGCACAAGACGAATGCGTTCGACAAGGTCCGGATCTACGCAAATTCCCATTATGTGACGCCCCGCCCGACGATGCAGCAGGCAATCAAGGGCATCAAGGCCGAGTTGTCCCTGCGCCTGAAGCAGATGATCGACGAAGGTAAATTGCTTGAGGCGCAGCGTCTGGAACAGCGCACACAGTTCGATCTGGAGATGCTGGAGGCGACCGGTGTCTGCAACGGGATCGAGAATTATTCGCGCTACCTGACCGGGCGCGCGCCGGGCGAACCGCCTCCCACGTTGTTTGAATACATTCCTGACAACGCGATTGTCTTTGCCGACGAATCTCATGTCAGCGTGCCACAGATCGGCGGCATGTACCGGGGCGACTATCGGCGGAAATTCACGCTGGCCGAACACGGGTTCCGCCTGCCGTCGTGCATGGACAACCGCCCGCTGAAATTCGAGGAATGGGACGCCATGCGCCCGCAATCGGTGTTCGTGTCCGCCACGCCATCGGCATGGGAACTGGATCAGGCGGGCGGCGTGTTCACCGAACAGGTGATCCGCCCCACTGGCCTGCTGGATCCGATGATCGAAATCCGTCCGGTCGGGACGCAGGTGGATGACCTGCTGGACGAAGTGCGCCGGGTGACGGCCGCGGGATACCGCACACTTTGCACGACCCTGACCAAGCGCATGGCCGAGGACCTGACCGAATACATGCACGAACAGGGCATCAAGGTGCGCTACATGCATTCCGACATCGACACGATCGAACGGATCGAGATCTTGCGCGACCTGCGTCTGGGGGCCTTCGACGTGCTGATCGGGATCAACCTGCTGCGCGAAGGGTTGGACATTCCCGAATGTGGGCTGGTGGCCATTCTGGACGCCGACAAGGAAGGGTTCCTGCGCTCTGAGACCTCGTTGGTGCAGACCATCGGGCGCGCTGCGCGAAATGAGGATGGCCGGGTCATCATGTATGCGGACCGGGTCACCGGCAGCATGGAACGCGCGATGGGCGAAACAGACCGCCGCCGCGCCAAGCAAATCGCCTATAACGAGGAACACGGGATCACCCCCGCGACCGTCAAGAAGAACGTCGAGGATATTCTGGCGGGTCTCTACAAGGGCGACGTGGACATGAACCGGGTGACCGCCAAGGTGGACAAGGCACTGCACGGTGCCAATCTGGCCACCGTGCTGGACGGACTGCGGTCCGACATGCGCAAGGCCGCCGAAAATCTGGAGTTCGAAGAGGCGGCGCGCCTGCGCGACGAGGTCAAGCGGCTGGAGGCCGTCGATCTGGTCATCTCGGACGACCCGCTGGCCCGCCAATCAGCCGTGGAGGCCGCCGTGTCAGAGGCCACCAAAATGGCGGGTCGATCGACGGCGGGGCGGCCCGGTCAAAGGGGCGGCAAGGCCCGGCGCGTGCGATGATGGCGCAAGATCGACCCGCGCGGGCACGACGTTGGCCAAGCCGTGCCGCCATCCTTGCGCTTGCGCTGCCCCTGCCCGCCCACGCGTGGGAGGCCGAAACCGAGGGGCCGCTTTGCACGCTGACCCACACCACGCCCGAGGTCACGCTGCGCCTGACGTATGACCCGGGCCTGGCCGAATACGCGATCACGCTTGGCCTCATGGGCGCGACGTGGCCCGACGCGGCGGTTTTCGCGCTGGAATTCTTCGGCGCACAGCCGAACCAGATCGCGACAAGCCTGCATCAATTGTCAGATCATGGTGCGGCCCTGACAGTCACGGATCGCGGGTTTGGCAACGTTCTGGATGGATTGCAGTTCAATGACACCGCCACCGCCCTTGCGGGCACCGAGGCCGTGACGATCCCGTTAGAAGGCGCTGCCCCCGCAGTCATCCAGTTCCGCACCTGTACCGAAATGCCCCTTGCCTGACGGGCGTGACCTTTAGAAATCGAAGATATCATCCAGAAACGACCCACGCCGCTTCTTCTTGTAGCCCTGCCCGCGATCATCGTCATAGGCAGGTTCCGCACGGCCAACGGGTGCGGCCGGTGCGGCAGGAACCGAACGTTCGATGATCTTGTCCAACTCTCCCCGATCCAGCCAGACACCGCGACAGGCAGGGCAGTAATCGATCTCGACCCCTTGGCGGTCTGACATCACAAGGGTGGTTCCATCGACGGGGCATAGCATGTGGGCGTTCCTTTGCTGGTGTTCATCGTCCATCTAGTCACGACGACGGCGGGCGCAACTCGCGATAACCAAAGCCTATCGCAAGACGGGGAAACGCGATGCCTATGCCGGAAAAACAAAGGCCGCGCATTGCGCGGCCTTCGGCACCCCAGCATCGTGTGACGACATCAACTCTGATAGCTGCCAACCAAATCGGCATATCGCGGTGCATCGCCCGGCAACTCCATGCCACGCGATTGCATCTCGGCCTCAAGTGCGCCGATGGCATCAACAGCGTCTCCGCGGTCGCCCCAAGTGTCCAAACCGCCGACGGCATAGTTGTAGCGGTCCAGTACGTCTTGGTCCGCTGTTTGCTGGCCTGAGCCATCGCCAATGCCGGTTGCCGCCCAATTCTCGAAGTGCTGCTCGTCATACCCCAGCGCGTTCACAAGACCAAACGACCCCCAACCGCTGCTGTTGCGCGCCAGCGCGCCAAAGGGCATGTCGCCGGCGTCAATCTCGGCAAGCTGACCGGCAGTATCGTTGCTGAGGCTTTCAACGCCAGCCGAAACCACGGCCATCGTTGCCATGCCAAGGCCAACGATCGCAGCGGTAAGAACAACCCAGTCGACGGTGACGGCACCGTCCTCGGAAATCATAAAGCGCGAAAAAGTCTCTGGTTTCATGGTCCTACCCTCAGATACCGTTAACAAACATTGAACACGTGTTCGCTGGAATCCGTGGCGCAATTAGGGCGAGATTGGTCTGGAATCGGGACAGTTTGGCGACGAACTGACGAAGGGTTGATCGCAGGTTCCAACCGGCATCGGATTGGGGGGGCACCAAGCCAGATGACCGTTCTCACCCCCCCATGCCGCCAGCCATGGATCATCCGCACGGACCGCGACGGCGCCCTGCCCTCAGGCGCATCACGGACCCTGTGGCCGGATCTATGAAAGCGTGTTTCGCATCGCCTGATACGCCACCGCGGTGACCGCATTGGCCAGATTCAGGCTGCGGATATGGGGGCTGCGCATCGGCAGGTTGAAGATGCGGTCGGCATTTGTGTCCAACACCGAAGGTGGCAGACCCTTGGTTTCACACCCAAAGACAAGATACGCGTCGCACGGGTAATCAGGGTCATATACGCTTCCCGCGCCGTGTTCCTCGAAGAAGAACAACTGGTCACGGCGCGGCGATCGCGCTTCCAGAAACGCGGGCCAGCTGTCAAATTCGAAAAGCCTGACATGCTGCCAGTAATCAAGGCCCGCGCGCCGCACGGATTTGTCTGTGATGTCAAACCCATAGGGCCTGATCAGCACCAGATCGAGGTCAAGCGCAACACAGGTCCGGCCGACCGATCCTGTGTTTCCGGGGATCTCGGGCGTGACCAGCACCACCGACATCCGGGGGGTGTCAGACATTCGGACGGCCTTCCAGCCCCAGAACACGGCGCATCGTGGTCCATGCGGCGGGCAGACGCGGCGGACGGGCCAGTTCTGCGATCACCTCATCGCGCAGGGCGGTTTTCAGGCGGCTCTCGGCAAAGCCACGCCCCCAGTCCAGCAGCGCATCGCGATCGTCCGGGCGCAGGCGAACGGCGCTTCCGATCAGGCCGACAATGGTGCCGGCCGGGGAATACCATTCATCTTGAATGGCCCTGATCCGTTCGGGGAAAACGCTGCCCACACCACGGATCAGCCCGCTTTCGGAAAATCGCAGCAGCAGGCGGCCCATATCCGCGCGGCTATAGCCGATCAGCGGCGGAAAGGTGTCGAAGAACACCGGGCCATCCGCATCCATCGCGAAATTCCGGATCGAGGGATGATACCCGATACGTTCGGGGCGTTGCGCGACGGCCTGCCAGAAATCGGCGATGGACCCGGCGGCACGATCCAGCAGCGCGATGGCGCTGGCGGTATCGGCCTGCATCAACATCGGGCGCAGCAAGGTCGCTTCGGGCAGGGCCTTCTGCACGATCACGGGACGCAGAAAACCGGCCTCGTTGATCAAGACGAACCGGGTGTGGGGCACGCGGACACCGGCCTGTGTCAGGCAATTCACGTATTGTTCGTGCCGCCGCGCCAGTTGTTCAAGAAGTTCGGGGTCGCGGCCGCCCCGGTATGTCTTGATCACATGGTCGGACAGCGGGCCGCTTGCAGGACGGAACGGCGCACAGAAATAGCCCAGCTTGCTGACCGGTTCACCCCGGTCGGCCAAGGCGGCCCTGACATCACGCACCAGTTCGCTCATGCGTGTTTGCCCACGCTCCACCCGGTCGCATCCGCCAAGCGCGCCTCGCCTCTGGAAATCGGCAGATCCTCCAGCGCGGACCCCATCGAGTCGTTCCAACGGTTCAGATATCCGAACAGGGCGACAACCCCCATGATCTCCACGATGGCCTCTTCGGGCCAATGGGCGCGCAGGCGTTGGCCCACCTCGGACGTCACGGCATTGGGGACTTGCGTCGCGGCATGAGCAAAGGCAAGCGCGGCTTTCTCGGCATCGCTGTAATGGGCGGATGCTTCGAAATCGAACACGTCGTTCAACCGTTCCTCTGATGCCCCGAACCGTTCCGAGGCCAGAATCATATGCGCCTGACAATAAAGGCAGCCGGACGCGAAGCTGCTGACATAGCCGATCAGCCGCTTGAATTCAGGCGTGACCGATCCGTAATCGGTCATCACGGCGACATTCAGGTTGGTGAACGCCTGCGCGATGGGGCTGCGGTGCGCCATCGTGCGCACGGAATTCGGGATCACACCCAAGGGACCCTTGAAGAACTGCACCTGCGCGCGCAGGTCCGGCTCCATTTCATTTTCGTCAAGTGGCCGCACAAGCGCCATGTCGCATCTCCCCCCAAAGTCGTCGCGCGTTGTGACGGTGGCGCGCCTTGGGCGGATGTTCAAGGCGCTGTTAGGCTTTTGTTAAGGTTGGTTGCAGAAGAGTTGCACCATGAAACGGGTCTTTATCCTTTTCGCTGCAATGCAGGGTCTGATGACCATGACCATGACAATGACGGCGCAGGCGGGGCCATGGGCACGGGAAGCGGGTGATGTATTCTTGTCGTTCGCGGTCATGGGCGAGGATGCGCGCGATGACCTGTTCATGGGTCAGATCCAGCCCGAGACCTCGCGCGTCCTTTACGGCGAGATCGGCTTGGGTCGCCGCCTGACATTCGGGCTTGATCTGATGCAGGGCGAGGTCAGCGAACAGGCCATCGGATTTCTGCGCTACACCCTGACCCCGCCGGACGCGACCTGGCAATTCGCCGTCGATCTGGGGGCGGGCACCCGCGCAGTTACGGACGTTGGCGAAAGCAGCATGGCGCGGCTTGCGATATCGGCTGGGCGGGGGTTCGGCGTGGGCAACGGGCGGTTGTGGTTCTTGCCAGTCGCGCATCAGGGCGGATGGCTGACGTTCGAGGCGCGCGCGATGCAAGATATGACGCTCGATCAACTGATCTGGCAGGCCGAGGCGACCGTGGGGCTTTCCCTGTCCGACCGGATCAGCTTCATCAGCACCCTGAAGGTCGAGGAATGGCCCGACGCCGACAGCGTGGTCAGCTACCTGCCCGCGTTGGTCTACGACATTCGGACCGGGACATCGGTGCAGTTGGGTGGCCGGGTTTCGGATGGCGGTGCCGATGTGATGGGCCTGCAATTGGGACTGTGGCAGCAATTCTAGCGGCATGCTAGCGTCGCACCATGGCCCAAACCACCCCCATCCGCCCCACAGATGATGATGCCCGCGCGCTTGCGCGCGCATTGATCGACACGGCGCGTTTCGGCGCACTGGGCGTGACCGACCCCGCCACCGGCAGCCCCATGGTGACCCGCATCGCCGTTGTGCCCGGACCCGATGGCGTGCCACTTACGCTGATCTCTCAGCTGTCCACCCACACCACGGCGCTTGCCGCCAGCCCTGCCTGCTCTTTGTTGCTGGGCGAACCGGGGGCAAAGGGTGACCCCCTCACGCATCCGCGCCTGACCCTGCAATGCATCGCCGGACCAGCCGACAAGGCAGCCCTGCGGGCGCATTATCTGCACCACTACCCCAAGGCGCAACTTTACTATGATTTCAAGGATTTTCAGCTTGTCCGGCTTGCGCCGACACACGGGTTTCTGAACGGCGGGTTCGGCAAGGCATTTCACCTGACGGCCAGCGACCTTACCAGTGCGTCGTCCCCACCGCGCCCTTGATCCGCCCGGTCAGGTTGGGTGTGACCCAACCGCCATAGAAATCACCGGGTTGCGGCACCACGCGGATATCGCCGACCCACGCCTGTCCAACGGATGTGGCATAGAACGCGATATGATCCTTGATGGCTTCGAATTTGGCGGTCGGTGCTGGATAGCTCCACGCCGCGTTCCGCGCGCGCTGCCCATTCACCACCAGATCCCAATAAACCGCCCTGCCTTTCCATTCGCAAAACGTTTCACGCGAACTGGCCACAAGGGCCGATGCAAGCACATCCCCGATCGGCAGGTAATAGGTGGGCGCATGATGCGTTTCCAGCACCCGCCACCCTGCCTGCGTATCGGCAACCGGCACGCCAGAAAACACAACGCGCAACCTTTCCCTTACCTGTTGAACGGCAGGCGGGCGCGGATAATCTTGGACGTTTTCAACGGGTAGTATTGTCATATGGTGTGATCTAGCGCGCACTCCCGCAAAGCAAAACCCCCCGGTGCGCACTGGCACACCGGGGGGGCGTCATCACCTCAGCACATGGCGCTTACACGTCACAGCGCGCCGTCAGATGGACCGCGCCCTTCACCGGCTGGGACCAGTTCAGACGGATCGTCTGCTGTCCGACGCCGTTGCGGTTGGTCGCATAGGGCGTCGTGTAGATCGCCACGTTCGCGACCGACCTGACCGCCCCATCCGGCAACACCGACAGCGCGCTGCGCGCCTCGCCCTCAAACGGCAGGACATCGCTCAGATCAATGTTCCAAACCTGCGCTTCGGTATTTTCAACGGCCCGCACGATGGCCGGGTTTTCAGTGCGTTTGACGATGCCATGGTAGGTGTTTCCGTTGAACAACAGGTCGGCATACCGCGCCTTGTCCAAATCGGCGACGCTGTCATCGACACCATCCACACTGTCCAACTGCGACCCGCCCGTCTTCTTGAAAAGGTTGTCGCAGACCGTCATCCCGTTGATGTAATGGCCAGCCCCATAGGGCTTGATCGAGATGAATTTCATCCAGGGCCCGGCGTCCGTGGCAAAGAAGATGTTGGAGTTCACCGTCAGCCCGTGGAACGAAAGCTCGGATTGCAGATCGGGCTCGGCATCGTGTTCATTGCCCCACTCGATAAAGCAGTTGTCCACGTAATTCCCCGTAAAGGTCATCTTGGCATTGGTTCCCGTCAAGACCAGCCCGGGGGTGCGCAGCCCGTCGGTTTCATTGTCGCCCTGAAAGAAATGGTTCCCGATCACGATGTTGCCGGTGCCTGCCATCACGCCGAAATGCAGGAACTTGACCGCGCGATTGTCGCGGATCTTCACATCGGACGAATTGGTGTTGAAGGCAATCGACACGCGGTCCTGCACACGCAGCGTCTGCTCGTTCGACAAGAACTGGCAGCGGTCGACCTGCATCCCCTGACATCCCTGCCCCGCCGACGAAATGCCGCGATCCTTCGGGCCGGTAAAAAAACAGTCCTGAATCTGAAAGATCAGACCATCCATCGGCATTAACAGGGCGCTGCAGCGACCGGCACACAGAAACTCGACATCGGTGATCTTGAATCGCTGCAAATTCGCCCAGCCACTGAAGTCCAGCAGGTACTTGAACCGCCGGAACGTGTAGGTCTGGCTGGTCGGCGCACCCCAGAACGGGTTCGACAGGAACACCTTTCCCGCCGCCTCGTTCTTGCCCGTCACATAGATCTCGCGACCGACGCCTGCGGGGCCCGTGATGACCGCGCCAATGGGAATGGCCGCAACGTTGGTCACGTTGCTGATCTCTTGGGGCAGGCTACGATTCCACGTGCCGGTGCGGGTATGAACCTCATCGGCCCAGGCGAGGCCGTCATCGGCACTCAATTGGCCGTTCCGGACAATCCGCCGGTTGGCATAGCTGTTGCGGTTTCCAACCACCCCCTGCACGTCGATGGGCGCGCTTAGCACCACCCGTTTGCCGTTCAGATCGAACGCCTCGTGATCGGATTGGTTGAACAGCATCTGCAGGCCCTTCTTGAGCCCGATCAGGTCGTCGCCAAAAGCCTCGGAATACCCTTTGAGGTCAAAGTTCTGGTTCAGGGCGACGCGCACATCGTCGGGCGCCGTCAGCTTGCCCTCGAACCGAACCGGATTGTTCATCGTCAGGTTGGAGCCGATGCGATAGGTGCCAGCACTTACCAGCACCTCGCGCCCCGCCGCGGCAGCGTCCGCCGCAGCAAATGCCGCGCGATCATCGGTTGTGCCGTCACCCATGGCGCCAAAATCCTTCACATCCACCCAGTCCATCAGCTTGCGGTGGAAAACGCTGGTCACATCCTCGATCTTGATGCTTTCGATACGCACCTGTCCGCCGTTCGGCCCGGTCACGTCCAGCCCCAGATGCCCATAGGCGGCATCCGTGCCCCAAGGCATATCCACACCGGGTCGCGTCCCGGTGCCGATGATCGCGGTCACGGTCGTGATCGTGCCATAACTGGTCAACGTGACCGAAGGCCCTGTCTGCGCCGCACCGGCCACGTTTGTATCGGTGGCCGTCCCGGCCCATCCGGCGATGCGCACCGTCGGCAGGTTGCCAGACAACGCCTTGATCCGCGCCGAAACCCGCAAGTAAGTTCCCGGAAGGATCGGCGTTTGCCCCATATAACGAAGACGCGTGGTCGTCTCGGTCTTGACGACCTCCAGGCAACCGCCAAAATCCGCATCCGCCGCGACCAGAACCGCGTTGGGCGCAGTTGCGTAGGTATCGCTTCCCGGCGTGCCGTCTTGTCGCGACCAAACGGACAACCCGCCCGCAAATGGCGGCGGCATCAACACCAGACCGTCGGTGATCACCTGATTCATGTCGTACCCCTTTTCTGCGCGACACGCGCCCCGTGCCCACGCCAAAACGCCCCGCGCTCCGATGCTGGGGCGCAAGGCTACCTCGATTGTTCAACTGTTGGGAAAACCCGGCACATCACATGCCGAAGACAGTGCAGACAGTTAGCGCAAAATCGTTAAGCGGTGATTAATCAGGGCCGCAAACAGCGCGCGATCTAGACGCCGACATCAGGGGCGGGCAAAACCATTACCGCATTGATCTGCCAACCCGCGTCCGTTTGCACCATCTGGTAGCCCAAATAATGCGTGGCACCGGCCCGATCGGTTACTCGGACCCGCTGCACGAAGATACCACTCAGGGTTTGCAGGTCGATGAAGTCAACCTGCGCCGGATCCCACACCATCGGATAGCCTTCCTGCACCATCCGCCCGAAGGTCTCGGGCGTCTCGAACAGGCGTTGGATGTTGGGGCTTGCAAAGGCCCATGCTCCGTTCAGATCTTCGGCTGCAAATGCATCGAATTGGCCTTGGATCGTGGCCTCGATATCCGAATTCGGGGCCAGAACCTCTTGGGCCTGCGCGGTCAGACCGCACAGAACCATGATGATTGCCAAAATCGACCGCCGCATCTGTCGCCCTCCGGTTTTCAATACTGAAACGGTAGGCCAGCGGCGCGGGCGGTCAAGCGTCCGTTGTCAGTTCTCCGGCAAGTGCCGCCTCGATCAACGCGATCGTCTCGGTCATGCCGAAAAGCGCGATGAACCCGCCGAACCGCGGCCCCTGCGATGCCCCCAGAAGCACCTCGTAAAGCGCCTTGAACCAGTCGCGCAGCGGGTCGAAGCCGTGGTCCTTGCCCACCGAAAAGACCAGCGTCTGCAGCGCCTCATCCTCGACCGGACCGTCGTAGCCTTTCAACCTCGTGGCTAGATCTTCCATCGCGGCGCGCTCTTGATCGGTGGGCAGGCGGAACACCTTTTGCGGCTTCACGAAGTCCTGATAATACCGCAGCGCGAAACCAGCCGCCTGATCAAGGTCGGGGTGGGTTTCGGGGCGTGCCTCTGGCGCATAGCGGCGAATGAAGCCCCACAGCGCCTCTTTGTCCTCGGCGCCCGCCGCGCTGGCAAGGTTCAGCAGCATGCCGAAGCTCACCACCATATTGGAGGCCGGCACATTATGACCGTGGATGTGGAACACAGGGTTGGCCAGACGTTGGGCCGTGTCCTGATCCGCATAGGCGCGCAGTTGCTGGTGGTATTCGTCCATTGCCTTCGGGATCACGTCGAAATGCATCCGCTTGGCCGTTTTTGGCTTCAGATACATGAAGTAAGACAGGCTTTCCGTACTGGCATAGGTCAGCCATTCATCGATACTCAGCCCGTTACCCTTGGATTTCGAGATTTTCTGCCCCTGATCGTCCAGAAACAACTCATAGGTAAAGACCTCCGGTGGGCGGCCGCCCAACCGCGAACAGATCGCGGAATAGATCGCAGTGTTGGGAGCATGTTCCTTGCCGTAGCTTTCCCAATCCACGCCCAATGCAGCCCAGCGCGCGCCGAAGTCAGGCTTCCACTGAAATTTGACGTTGCCGCCCGTGACCGGCAGCGTCCATTCGCGGCCATCCTCGTCATCGAAGGTCACGGTGCCATTCGCGGCGTCCACATGCTTGATGGGCACATACAGGACCCGCCCCGTTTCGGGGTGGATCGGCAGAAAGATCGAATAGGTCTGCTGCCGCTCATCGCGCAGGCTTTTCAGCATCACCTTCATCAGGTCGTCATACCGCTCTGCCGCCAACAGCAGGGTCGCATCGAACCTGCCCGAACGATAGAAGTCGCGCGCCGAATAGAACTCGTAGTCAAACCCGAACGTATCCAGAAACCGCCGCAGCATGGCATTGTTGTGATGGCCAAAGCTTTCGTATTCCCCGAACGGATCGGGGACAGAGGTCAGCGGCCGCTGCAGATGATCGGCCAGCATCTCGGGGTTCGGCACATTGTCCGGCACCTTCCGCAGCCCGTCCAGATCGTCGGAAAAACAGATCAGCTTGGTGGGGATATCCGACAGCACCTCGAACGCGCGCCGCACCATGGTGGTGCGCAAGACCTCGCCGAAGGTGCCGATATGGGGCAGACCGCTTGGCCCATACCCCGTTTCAAACAGCACATACCCCTTTTCCGGCGGCGCATTTTCGTAGCGTTTCAGCACCCGGCGCGCTTCTTCAAACGGCCAGGCCTTGCTGTTCATCGCGGCGTCACGCAGTTCCGACATCGGGGTCAATCCTTCCATCCACACGCGACCGAACGCCTCGTGTGCGCGATGCACCTATTGCGACAGCGCGCCGGGGTCAATAAAGACTGAAACTGCAATGAAGGAGACGACACTATGACAATAGAAGCCAGCCTTTCTGCACAAGATGCACTTGTGGCCGTCATGATCGCAGTGTCCGTCTCGGATGAAAGCATCCGGACGTCGGAACTGCTCAGCATCGAACAGATCGTCAACCACCTGCCCATCTTCGCCGATTATGACGCCGACCGCATTCAGCGCGTTGCAAAAACCGTCTTTGAACTGTTCGAGGATGAGGACGGCCTTGATGCCTTGTTTGGTCTGGTGACAGAAGCCTTACCCGAGAAATACTATGAAACCGCCTATGCGATGGCTTGTGACGTGGCGGCGGCGGACGGGCTTCTGAAACAGACCGAACTGCGTTTCTTGATGGAAGTGCGCTATCAACTCAAGATCGATCGCCTTCATGCCGCCGCGATCGAACGCGGTGCCAAGGCACGCCACATGGTGCTTTAGCGCAAAAGGCTTTGGCAGTCACGGATCATGCCGTGTCATACATGACCGCCCACCTCTCGATCAGCAATTGCTGCAAACGGCGGGCGCGGCGGCTATAGGACCGGCCTCCGGCGGGCCGCTCCATCTGCGCCTCGGTCAGGCTTTCGCGGCGCTCCACATCGGCGCAGAACACCGCAAAGGCAAGGTCGCGCCCCGACGCGGTGCGCGCATACCCCGCAAGGCTGCTGACGAAATTCAATGTGCCGGTCTTGGCCACCACCTGCACCGGGTGATCGGTAACGACATTCCCCGCCTGATCCAGCATGGGAATATCCTTCATCAGTCGCCGCAGCATGCCGTCGGCCCCTGCCCCGACAAGCCCCTGAACCATGTCTTGCGCCCGGATACGGCTATCGCCGCCCAACCCGGAATGGTCCACGAAACCGACGTTCCGCGCGCCAAGCCGCTCCAACACCCAACTGTTCATCTCTGCCGCCGATGCCATCAGGGTTTCCGGACGCACGCCACCTGCTTGCGTTGCCGCCAAACCCATCACCTCTGCCGTCAGGTTGGTGGACCACAGCATCATCCCGCGCAAGATATCCTCCAGCGGCTCGCTCACATGGTCCACCAGTGTCGTCGCGGTGTCGGGTGGCATCGTGCCGTTTTCCGGCCCGCGCAGGACAATCCCGTGTGAACGGGCCAGCACTTGGAAAACATCCGCCGCGTAAAGATGGGGCTGGCGCACCGGCAACCACCGGCTTCCGGCGTCACCCAAGGCACTGCGCGCGACGGTCCAATCCTCGTGGAGGTCACTGGCGGCGTAGGTGTAGACCGGCACATCCCGGTCGGCGACCTGCATCCGCGCCATGCTGATGGGTGGGCGCACAGTGTCGGACCGCGCGTCCATCCGGACGGTATAGCCCTGACCGGCGCGCTCCCACTCGAAATGCACCCGGTTGAAATTCAGGTTCAGACCCGAAATAGCCGGGCTGTAACCCACATGGGCCGGCTGCACCGGATCGATCGCGGCAATATAGGGCAAAGCCCCCGCAGCCAGCCGCAACTGGCCCGTGACCTCTCGCAGACCGGTTGCGCGCATGTCGGCCACCATCGTCTGCAGGGCATTGGTATCAAGGACAGGGTCGCCCGTGCCCACCAGCCACAGATCGCCGTCAAGCCGCCCGTTGACGATCGGGCCATCGGCCACGATCCGGGTATGAAAACGGTGCCCCGGCCCCAACCGATCCAACGCATAGGCGCAGGTGATGGCCTTGGCCACGCTGGCGGGCGGCAGACCACGCAGGGGGTTGAAAACCTCAAGCATCCGGCCTGTCCGCGCATCGGCAACCGCGAATCCCACGCGCCCGCCAAGATCGGCGGCGCCGACCAGATCGGCCCCCGTCGGAAGGCCCCGCCTGAAGAACCCATCCGGTCGGATCAACGGACGCCGGGAAACCTCGGGGGCGCCGCCATAGGCGGCGCCACCGAGACTTGCCAGCGCCCCACTCAGGAATAAACGTCTCGAAACCATTTGATCAAAATTCCCGATCGTTGGCATTACTAAACCCGACACGGACGTGGCACTCAACCCCCTTGAAGATCACGCTTTTGCAGGCTTTCCCTGCCGCCAAAAAATCGTTACGCCCCAATACCATGAACGCTGACCTGCGACGCGCCCTTCCCTTGATGCTACTGGCCATGACACTGATTCCCGCCGGGGACACGGCGGGCAAGCTGTTGACGGCCGGCCATGACGCCGATCCGCTGTTCGTGGCCTTCAGCCGGTTTGCCCTTGGGGCCCTGTTGTTGGCCCCTTTCGTGCTGCACCTGACACCCGCGCGCCTGTTTGTGGACTGGCGGGTCTGGCTCAGGGCCTTGTTTCTGGCGGGGGGGATCACGTCCATCCTGACGGCGCTGCGCACCGAACCGATTGCCAATGTCTTCGGGGCTTTCTTCATCGGTCCGATCCTGTCCTACGGCCTGTCGGCATGGTTGCTGAAGGAAGGTATAACGCGCGCGCGCACCGGCTTGCTGCTGATCGGCTTTTTCGGCGTCATCTTGGTTGTGAAGCCGGGCTTCGGCATGACACCCGGCGTCGCGTTTGCCGTCTTGGCAGGTCTGTTTTACGGCGCGTTCCTGACCTCATCGCGCTGGTTGGCCGATCTTGCCCGCCCAAGGGCGCTGCTGATCAGCCAACTGGTGATCGGCACCTTGATTATGGCCCCGTTCGGCCTGCTGCGGATCCCCGACATGGACTTGCCCGTTGTCGGCCTGACGTTCGTCTCAGCGCTTGGGTCAATGTTGGGCAACCTGTGCCTGATCTTGGCGCTTCGGCTGGCGCCCGCCAGCCAGATGGCCCCGTTCGTCTACACACAACTGGTTGCGGCAACCGCATTGGGATGGGCGGTCTTCGGCGATTTGCCAGACGGTTTGTCGATGCTCGGTCTGGTGCTGCTGTTGTCATCCGGGCTGGCCAGCCTCTGGCTGCCCTCTTCGAAAAAATAGGTTACAAAAATTCGCGATTTCCCAATTTTTTGTAACCTATTCCCCCCCGGTCACGTCGGCCATTCACCCCGCGCCCGAATGGCAGAGGATGAAATATCCACCATCGGGACGTTCAAGAAGCACCACGCTGGTGGGTCCGACCATGCCAGCGACGGCGCCGCTGCGGCGGGGATCTGACTGCGCCGAAACACCTGCGCGGCATGACTGGTGCGCGCCGATATCCCCTGCCCCGGTCGGGCCAGAACGCCAACGGGCACATTTTCCATGATCCAGTCCCAGCGCTGCCACCTATGGAACGTCGCCATGTTGTCGGCCCCCATCAGCCACACGAACCGCACGCCGGGATAAAGCTGAAACAGGCGCTTCAGCGTGGCGGCTGTATACCGCGTGCCGATCTGCGCCTCGATGTCGGTAACCCTGATCCGGGGATGCGTGACCAGACGGCGCGCGGCGGCCATGCGCCGATCCAATGCAGCCGGCCCTTTTGGTTTCAGGGGGTTGCCGGGGCTGACCAACCACCAGACCCGATCCAGACCGAACCGCTTGAGGGCTTCGCGGCTGACATGCACATGGCCGGCATGAGGCGGATCGAACGATCCACCGAAAAGGCCAACGGTCTGCCCTTGTCTGACATATGGCAATCCGCGCATGGCGTTCCTCCGATCGGCCTTGCCGTCGACGTGCAACGCGCCACAGGCCGAAAGTCAAGTCAAGACGCGGGCGCGGCGGCACCAGACGGCGCGCTCAGCCCTGCCTGTGTCGGCACCATGACCGTCAAGGCACGGCGGGTCGTTTCAATTTCAAAGATCATAGGGCTTGCGTTGCATCTGGGACACACCACATGTCAGACCGACGATTGCCCCTGCCGCGCTTGAGCAGTAGACAGCGCCAAACCCTCATCTTGACGGAGCATGACCATGGCCAGCTATCAATATGTTTATCACATGGAAGGTGTGTCCAAGACCTACCCGGGGGGCAAGAAATGCTTTGAAAACATACGCTTGAGCTTCCTTCCTGGTGTCAAGATCGGTGTCGTGGGTGTCAACGGGTCCGGTAAATCGACGCTGATGCGGATCATGGCGGGCCTCGACAAGGACTTCGCAGGCGAGGCATGGGCCGCCCAAGGCGCCAAGGTTGGCTACCTTCCACAGGAACCCACGCTGGAAGAAGACATGAGCGTGCGGGACAACGTCATGCTGGGCGTGGCCGCGAAAAAGGCCAAGCTGGACCGGTTCAACGAACTGGCGATGAATTATTCGGACGAAACCGCTGATGAGATGGCCGCGCTGCAAGATCAGATCGACAGCGAGAACCTGTGGGATCTGGACAGCCAGATCGACGTCGCGATGGAGGCTCTGCGCTGCCCCCCCGACGATGCGATGCCTGCGAACCTGTCGGGTGGTGAACGCCGCCGGGTGGCGCTGTGCAAGCTGTTGCTGGAAGCGCCCGACATGCTGCTGCTTGACGAACCCACCAACCATCTGGACGCGGAAACCATTGCGTGGCTGCAACAGCATCTGATCGACTACAAAGGCACGATCCTGATCGTTACCCACGACCGGTATTTCCTGGATGACATCACCGGCTGGATCCTAGAACTGGATCGCGGACGAGGCATTCCCTACGAAGGCAACTATTCCGCATGGTTGGAGCAAAAGGCAAAGCGCCTGAGCCAGGAAGCCCGCGAAGACAAGTCACGCCAGAAAACGCTGGAACGTGAATTGGACTGGATCCGCCAAGGCGCCAAGGCGCGGCAGGCC
>Ga0075467_10000869_pt1 | contig 24680 bp, 19 predicted proteins | sample DEB08_DNA_9_FD_75067 | JGI IMG/M metagenome (GOLD analysis project Ga0075467, IMG submission 75067) | Aqueous microbial communities from the Delaware River and Bay under freshwater to marine salinity gradient to study organic matter... | ecosystem: Environmental > Aquatic > Marine > Coastal ... | reverse complement strand
TTACATTTTGTAATGACTGGCGGTTTTGTGCAGTTTGAGATTGAAGGAAAAGTAGTACAGAGGAGTTTATTTTAAAAAAATTCAATTCTGTTACTTAATATATAAAAAGCCGCTAAAAATCAGATTTTTAGCGGCTTTCATTGTGAAAGTTATTTGAATTCGCTTACTTCAAAAAAGGTCAGCAATTAGAGGTCTTGTTCTCTACGATTGATTTCGTCACGAATTCGAGCGGCTTTTTCGTAGTCTTCTCGACCGATGACTTCGTTTAGCATTTCTTCTAAATCTTCTAAAGAATAGCTTTTCAGAGAGTTGCCTTTTTTCTCACGACGACGAGTCGGGCGACTTTCTTCCACTCCTTCTTCACCTTCTTCTAATATAACACCCGCTGCATCCATGATAAACTCATAAGTATAAATCGGGCAATCAAAGCGAACTGCCATGGCTAAGGCGTCAGATGTACGAGAGTCAATTTCTACAATTTTACCATCATTTAAACATACTAACTTTGCGTAGAAAATACCATCTTGTAAATCACTGATAATGATTTCTTTCAAATCAATACTGAAAGTCTCAAAAGCATTCCGCATCAAATCATGCGTTAATGGTCTGCTCGGTGTCATTCTTTCCATCGCTACTGCAATCGCTTGTGCCTCAAAACCGCCAATAACAATTGGTAATCTTCGACGACCATGTTGCTCCCCTAATACAACCGCATAATTATGAGATTGTGTAATACTATGTGACAAAGCAACTATATCTAATTCTATTTTTTTCATTTGTTATTTTTTAGGAATCCTTTTTAATGGCTTCCGTCTAAAATTTCCTACTTTTTCCAAAAAGCACACAAAAATACATAATTTCAATCGAAATTTATTGTCAAATTTGTAGAACTTTTTATTGATTATTGCATCCAATAATGAATCTTAAAAAACAACAGATTAGATAAACACTTGTTTAACGTAATAAAATAAACCTCGAAATCACTTCCCAGTCCCTTGTATCAAGACAACAACGGTATAAAATAAAATTTTTATATCCAATATTAGCGAACGATTTTCAATATACAAAATATCGAATTTCAAACGCTGCACCATTTCATCAACATTACTGGCGTAACCGTACTTCACCTGTCCCCACGAGGTGATTCCTGGTCGTACTTTTAATAACTGTTTATAATGTGGTGCTCTGGCTGTGATTTGGTCAATATAATATTGACGCTCTGGTCGTGGCCCGACTAATGACATTTCCCCTTTCAATACATTCCAGAACTGCGGCAATTCATCCAAACGTCTTTTTCTCATCGTCAGTCCCCAAGGTGTACAACGATTGTCGCTATCCGTCGCCAATTGTGGGCCGTGTCGTTCTGCATCGGTGTACATCGACCGAAATTTATAAATCATAAATGGTTTGCCATTCAGACCGATGCGTTCTTGTTGATAAAAAATTGGACCTTTGGACGATAGGCGAACTCTGATAGCAATATATAAATACAACGGAAAAAAGATAATTAACACCAAAATTGATGCAACGACATCGATTCCCCGTTTGACGATTCGCTGCCATCGAGGCATAATTTCGGGTTGTATCTCGATCAAGACCGCCCCGTAAAGTTGATTCATTTTGACCGAACCCAAGATAATATCGTACATATTCGGTATGATTTTTATAAAAACATCATAGTCAAATAATTCATTTAATATTCCTTTCAAGCGATTGTGTTCAGAAGTTTCTATGGCTACAATAACTTCTTCAATCTTATGTTCTTTAATGACTTTTTCAAGGTCTTTTAGACCGCCGAGTTTAGGAATATAGCGTTCAATTTCCTTGAGTGTATTGCCATTTGTGTCAATAAATCCTTTGAAATGATAGCCGATTGCTTTTGGTCGATTTGCAATATCATTATATAACTCCAAGGCTCTTTCGTTTCCGCCAATAATCAAAGTATTGAAGCCAACTTCTCCAGCTTTTAGTCGCCAAGTTGCCCTGGTGATAATGATTATTCTCACAATAACGGTGATAAAGAAATGTAGTAGAAAAAGAACCAACAAGGATTTATTCCGAGTCGCATTATTAGGCACGATATCGTCTTGAATTAGTACAAAAAATAAGAAAATCGCACCAATAGAAGTGTGTATAAATGTAGTCAGAATAGTTTGCAAACGAGACATTCGATAAATATCCGTATAGGTATCAAGAATAGAATACAACATCACCCAGCCTATCGGAATCAGTAAAATACCCGAAATTAAATTCGTATCATCAAAAATAGATTCATGGAAATTATAATTTTCTACATAAACCTTTCTGTAAAAATAGAAGGAAGCCCAAGCTATTAAAGCTGTTAAAAAATCGGCTATACTGTATATAAATATTCCTATTCGACGTTGTTTGGTCATCTTTGCACTCTCTAAAAAATTAGGTAATACTCGGAGGCTTTATTAAAATCATCTAAAAACGATTTTAATAAAGCACCGAAATTATTACACCCAACTTTTTCCTTTTCATTTACTAATACTGCGTTTCAGAATACGTTGATTAGATTTCAAGTATCAATTCTAATCATTTTTCATTTACTATAACTATTCTGAATCAAACTAATTGTGAGGAAGCCATCAAAATTAGTAAATGTATTTTCCTTATTTGAATTTTCGTATAAATCGGTTTATACCATTCATACAAAAGTAAAAGCGCATCAAAAATGCAACAATTTTATGTTATCCAAAAATATTTCGGCAGTTTCTATATCAGGACTTTTTGCAGCACGTATCACCACTTGATAATTATCGGCTCTCATACTATTCACGTCAAGGGACATATTAATATAAATCTTATTCCACTCTTCTGAAGGATTCATTCCTGTAATATAGACCTTATCGACAACTGCATTATTTTTATACCCAATCACACCGACTTCAAAAGGAATGTTATTTTTATAATTTAACTCTATATAAACAGGTGCCGTTGGATTATTTTGATCGTATAATTCATAAAAATCGGCTGTTCCATGCTCGAAAATAGGATTCTCGGCAGTCAATCGAATAAAACCCGAGCGTTGCCCTTCAAACTTTCCTGATGTTGTAATTTCGATTCGAGTATTATCATTTCCATCAATATCCTCCCCAAATAAATTTCCAACTTCGAAGTTCTCAATAAAACCGAATTTAGTATCATCGTTATACAAAACAGTTGGCTCGACCACAAGCGTTTCACCGCTTTTCAAAATTTTTGTTGCTCGATAACGATCATAAAAAGGATAAACCTCTGGCAAAGCAATGACACCATTGTCATCTATTCCGGCAAACACCTCAACTAAATGTTCGCCGTCTTCCAAAACTGGGGCCTTCATCGGCAATTCAAACGGTCCAATCAATTGATTATTAACAAATAACCAAGCATCTTTGATATTGTGCGAACGAGATCCTTCTGTAGTCAGCTGAGTTTGCACCTTAATCGTATCTATTTGAATATATGCTGGAATCGCCTCGGGTTCGTCAATCAGTTCGCAGCCGTTGAACTGAATAAATACCAAAGCGAATAAACTTAATTGTAAGATTTTTTTCATGTATTGCTCTTTTTATTCCACCGAATTGACGGTGATAAACTCCTTATTTTTTTGCTCAATAATTTCAGAAATTTGATACGCCAAATCTAACGCTCTATACCCATCTTCTAAAGTCACTTTCGGTGTTTTATTATTCAAAACACTTTCCGTAAATGTTGCTAATTCCATCTGAATCGCATTCACGGGCTCGACTTTAGGCATATCCATTTTTATTAATTTTTGGCCTTTAGCTGTTTCTATTTCTAAAACAGGAATATCGCCTAATTTTTCTTTTTCAGAAATATCATGTAAACTAATAATTTCTGCTTTTTTATCTAAAAAGTCCAAACTGATATAACCGTCATTTTGAAATAACCGCACTTTTCGCATCTGTTTCATCGACAATCGACTTGCCGTTACATTGGCAACACAGCCATTTTCGAACTCAATCCGAGCATTACTCAAGTCCGCTGTATGACTCACGACGGCGACTCCTGTCGCATGAACATGCTTGACGGGACTTTTTACAATATTCAAAATAATATCTAAATCGTGTATCATTAAATCCAAGACAACGGACACATCTGTACCTCTCGGATTAAACGTCGCTAATCGATGCACTTCGATGAACATTGGATTCAAATTCTCTTCTTTCAATGCCAACATTGCAGGATTAAATCGCTCCACATGACCGACTTGTACCTTGACTTGATGCTCTTTGACCAACTCCAGCAAAGCCTTCGCTTGTTCTGGTTTTTCAGTAATCGGTTTTTCGATAAAAACATGTTTGCCTTTTGAAATCGCCTGTTTTGCCAATTCAAAATGCGTTATCGTTGGCGTCACAATATCGACAGCATCAACAGCGTCCAACAATTTATCAACTGAGTCAAAACGCTGAATTTTATACGCTGCTGTAATTTTCGCTGCATTCGCATCATTCGGGTCAAAAAAACCCACCAACTTTAAATTAGGAACTAAATTGATACATTTTACATGAATCCTTCCCAAATGTCCTACACCTAAAACGCCAATTTTTAACATAAGGCTGCTTTATTTATATGAGTCATTGCAACTCAGTTTCGTTTTCAATTATAAATTTTCTGCAAAAGTAACTATTAAATTATCGCTCGGAGAGAATCAAAAGTAATATTTACCATAATGAATACTTTTCTGAACCAACTCAAGAAGACAAATTAAAAAATGTAATCTGTAAAACTCGCACATACTGGGCTGTAAAAGTTCAAATTATTTTTATAAAAAACCCCACATAGATTACGTTATTTCTATTGTCGAAATAAACTGATGCACCTAATTAACCAACATATTAAGTTATTACAAATAAGTATAATATAAGTGGCATAATGTTTGGCAAGTAAAGGTAGCGTTACGTATCATTAAATAAAAAAAATGAATAGTTTTAAAAAAAATCATCAAAAAGACCGAAATAAGACACTCAAATCGGCTGTAAAACAAAAAATCAAAGGCGGTATTCAATTTTTCACCAATAATTTCAGTGATTTTCAAAAAAAACAAAACTTTCTAACAGAGAAAGGTATTCGATTCAATACACATGAAGACGATGGCATTTATTGTGTCGAGTGGTAAGAATTAACTTCTTACAAAACGATAGAATTTTCTACTAAAATATAATAATCAATACTTTACACATTAAAACTAAACTTAATTTAATTATTTTCTACTTTTGATATGATCTACTTTTGTTCCCCGATATTTGACTCTTACACCCAGAATAGCTCACTGATAATTCCATCAGATAAAAATCGCCCTTCTGAAGTTAAACTATAATTTTGACCGTTCTTAATCATTAGTTTTTGTTGTAAATACGGTTGTGATTTCTCCAAAAAACGTTGTTTCACATTAGCTCCAAAACTTTCAATTTTATCTAAACGCACGCCCCAGATTGTCCGCAAACCAGTCATTAAATATTCATTAAATTGGTCTTCTTTTGATAAAATTTCGACTTCAAAATTCAATTCTTTTTGTGCCAATGATTTAATGTACTTTGCATTATGAGCGATATTCCATTGACGGCTTTCGCCATTGAACGAATGTGCCGAGGGGCCAAGCCCTAAATAATACTTTCCTCTCCAGTAATTTCCATTGTGAACGGCAAAAAATTCTGGTTTAGCAAAATTTGATATTTCATAATGAACATAACCGTTTTTTGTCATTTCATTAACCAATATTTGAAATTGTTCGGCAGCCTGATTCTCATCAATCGGTTCAGATTTTCCTGTTTTCACAAAATGTTCTAACGCTGTTTTTGGTTCAACTGTCAAACAATAACACGAAATATGTGGTACATTCAAATCAAAAATCGTTTGTAAATTTTGTCGCCATTCCTTATTGGTCATTGTTGGCGTTCCGTAGATTAAATCAATCGTTAAGTTCTGAAAACCAAGTGTTTGTGCATTTCTAATACAGTCAATTGCTTCGTTAGCATTATGCGCTCGGTTCATATATTTTAAATCTTTATCAAAAAAAGATTGCACACCAATGCTTAGACGATTAATTCGAGTTTCAGAAAGTTGTTGTAATTTCGTCATTGTCAAATCATCGGGATTGGCTTCGAGCGTAATTTCTGCATCGGGTAAAATATTGTGAAACTGTTCAATTCTTTGTAGTAATTTCTCGATTTCGGACGTTTCTAATACAGAAGGCGTACCGCCACCGAAATAAACAGATTGCAAGGGTGAATTGTCTAAATAATCTTTTTGCAGTTCAATTTCCGTCAACATCGCTTCAATCATATCCGATTTATATCGCATTGAAGTCGAAAAATGAAAGTTGCAATAATGACACGCTTGTTTACAAAATGGAATATGTAAGTAAATACCGGCTGTATTTTTTTCTTTCGCTGATTTTGCTGATTTCACAGATTTTTTTGATTTAATTATTGATTTTGCAAAATAAACTAAAAATACTTGATTTTACCTCATCCATATCCCTTCTCCTAAAGGCGAAGAGAACAAACCTCAACTTTGCTAACTTTTGTAAGTTGTATCTAAGAATGGATAAAGTTGAAGTCTTTAGTATTAAATTACTAAAATTGAAACTTTCAAGTGCGATTTCCTTCTACTTCAGGAGAAGGATTGGAAATGAGGTAAAACACATTCTACTTCTTCTCCTTCTACCATTATCAGCTTTCGCTAACGATACCTTAACACTTCAACTCACTATTATTGACGAAAGTCAAAAAAATATCGTAAAACAAATCGACTACGAAACTACACATTTTCAAGTTCCTACTTTACAAAAAACGTTGAATAATATTGTTACCGATTTACAAAGTCAAGCTTATTTGACGGCTTCGATAGATAGCTTTTCGAGGAAGGGAAACGAATTTCAAGCCTTTTTGTTTGTCGGCGAGCAGTATCGCTGGGCAACGCTTAACACGACCAATATTGACGAATTATTATTAGCAAAAATTGGTTTTCGAGAAAAACTGTACCAAGAAAAAGTCTTTGATTATCAGCAAGTTACTGATCTAAAAAACGCAATACTCGATTATTATGAAAATAATGGTTTTCCATTTGCTTCTGTTAAATTATCAAATATTAAAATTCAAAAAGATAAAATTGAAGCGAATCTTTCGTTAGATAAAGGCCCTTTAATTTTAATTAACTCGATCGAATTAGTCGAGCCGATTCCGAATATTTCCATTGGTTATTTAGAAAATTATTTAGGTATTCAAGCAGGTGATTTGTACAGCGAACGAAAAATAAAAGCGATTCGAGAACGCTTGCAAGAGTTGCCCTTTATCAAAGAAAGACAAAGTGTTCGAGTGCTTTTTGTGGGTAATTCTGCCAAGGTTTACTTATTTTTAGACAAACAAAAAGCCAGTCAATTCGACTTTTTGATCGGTTTTTTACCACAAAATGAAGAAACTGGTCGCTTAACTCTGACGGGAAATGTCCAACTTTATTTTCAAAATATTTTAGGAAAAGGCGAATTAATTGACATCAAATGGCAGCAGTTACGCCCTTTGACACCGCAGTTAGATTTGCGTCTGGCTTATCCCTATATTTTAAATTTGCCATTAGGTGCCGATGTCGATTTTCGGTTGTATCGACGAGACACAACTTATATTGATATTAATTACAATTTGGGTGTTCAATATTTATTTGAAGGTGGAAATTATATCAAAGTATTTTTAGATAATTTCCAAACTAACTTACTGACAATCAACCGACTGCAAATCATTAATACTCGACAATTACCACGAACTTTGGACGTCTTTAATTCTACTTTTGGTTTAGAATGGCAGCAGCAAAACTTAGACTATCGCTTTAATCCTCGAAAGGGTTTGTCGCTCAAACTACGTGGCGGAGCAGGTATCAAACGCATTGAGGAAAGTAATTTGATTGCGTCTTTATCCGATTCAACATTTGATTATTCGACCTTATATGACAATATTCAAACTCGTTCGGTGCAATTGCGATTGCAAGGCGATGTGGCTTATTTTATCCCGTTTGGTAGTCGAGGAACAGTGAAAATTGGCGTACAAACTGGCGGTATTGTAACACAAGATTCGATTTATCAAAGTGAACTGTATCGAATCGGTGGCAATCAAATTCTGCGAGGTTTTGATGAAGAATCAATTTTTTCCTCGCTTTACGCAATCGGTACAATCGAAGGTCGATTACTGACTGGACAAAATGCGTATTTGTTCTCTTTTGTCGATTTTGGCTATCTACAAAATCAAAGTATTGGGCGAAATATCACAGATTTTCCGTTTGGTTTTGGCTTGGGTTTGACCTTAGAACTCGGTGCCGGCGTCCTGACTTTTAGTGTGGCAACAGGCCGACAACTAAAGAATCCGATCAACTTTCAGGCGACAAAAATTCATGTTGGTTTTGTGAGTTTCTTTTGATACTTTTATAAATTTCTCTATCCAAATTGACAAAATATTGATCTTACTTTAAAATTAATCGTTTTTCCTAACGTACCTTTGTACTAAATTTTAAAAAGTCATGGAATTATTAAAAACAGAGTTAGGAAGATTGCGTTTGATTGCTTTTTTGGAAGGCACATCATTGTTATTAATCCTTTTTGTAACGATGCCTTTGAAGTATATTTTTGAATATCCGCAAGCGAATATGGTCGTCGGGATGTTTCATGGTGTATTATTTTTGTTATATGTTTTGGCGGTAATTCGTGCAAAAATTGAATTTGATTGGTCTTGGAAAACCTTCTTTATTGCTGGTATTTGTTCAATTATTCCCTTTGGAACATTTTGGGCAGATAAGAAAATATTTACGGCAGAAACCGAAGAATAATACTTCTTTAAAAGCGTCATAGAAGTACAACTTCGAGTGCCTGCCAAGTTTTCAAGTAACATTGATAACTAACGCTATCATAAATCAAATTCATTAACAGCGCTAATATCAATCCCAAAAATTATGAAACAACGGATTTACAACTTACTCAATGAAAACCAAATTTTCATTAAATTCCTCTATACATTAATCGTACTTAATGTTATTTCTTTAATTTTAGAATCTTATCAAGAAATTAAACAGGATTTTAATACCTTTTTATTTTACTTTGAAGCTTTTTCTGTTTTTGTTTTCACTATCGAATATTTATTTCGGCTATGGACTATAGATTTGAGTCCTAAATATACCGGCAGTTCATTTGCTAAACGCTTAAAATTTACGTTTTCTTCTTTAGGATTAATTGACTTATTTGCCATTCTTCCTTTCTACTTACCGCTTTTGATCCCCATTGATTTACGAATTTTGCGGATTCTTCGTTTACTTCGACTGTTACGCATTTTTAAATTAGGTCGATATTCTAAGTCATTCAAAATCATCAGTAGTGTTTTGAGAGAAACTCGCTCAGAATTAGGGGTTACGGTCTTTGTTGCCTTCGTTTTATTAGTCCTATCCTCAACTTTAATGTATTACATTGAGCGAGATGTACAACCCGAAGCCTTTGCCAGCATTGGTCATTCCTTTTGGTGGGCAATCGCAACGCTAACGACTGTGGGCTATGGCGATGTTTATCCTATTACGGGTTTAGGGAAAGTTTTGAGTGCGGTTATTGCCCTGATCGGAATCGGTTTTGTGGCTTTGCCAACCGGTATTATTAGCTCTGTTTTTATTGAAAAAGTACAAAAAGAAAGTCAAATAGAACACCATCAAGAGCATCAAGAATGTACCTGCCCGAACTGTGGCACCGTCTTTAAAGGAAAGGTACAAGAGTAATATCGACAGCCACGATCTACTATTTATCAAAATACGTTTAACATTCCAATAACTAAACAATGATGCTTATTTGTGAGTTGATTTAGTAATTTTGAAGCCAGGTCATTTACACTTTGTTTTCAACACTAAAAAACTTTCAATATGAGATTTAGCTTAGTAATTTCGTTGATTATCACTTGTGCAGCCTGTAACCTTACCGCTGAACCTCAACAATTTAGTGTCAAATATTATTCTGAAAACATCAATTTTGATTTTGATAATACGACTTTACCAGAAGATTATATTCGTTTTGACGAATGGTTCGCCAAACGTTTTTATTATAAATTAGACCAAAGTGATTTAAGCAATTTGGTATCGACAATTATCAAAAATCAAAACGAATATAACTTAAATGGCTGGTTGACTTATGGCTTAATCAAAAAAATAGTCAATGAAGTTGCTGCGGATAAATCTACGAATTATCAACGTTTATTGACTTGGTTTTTGTTAAACAAAACCGGCTACGATGCTCGCTTAGCACATTATCAGAATGAGTATTATATACAAGTTCATACTATAGATAATTTGTATGAAATTCCATTTTTTGAATTAGATAATCGAGTATTCATCAATATTACAGCCGTTGAACACTCAAAATCTAACCATAAAAAAAAGAGTTTAGAATTTTACCTCATTGAGTTTAAAGCTAACCCAAATGGTAAATCCCTCTCATTTGACTTGAGTCAATTACCAACTTTTGCCCCAAATATTATCAAAAAAACTTTACGATTTTGGGGAAGCGGACAACGACAAGAAATGACAGTCAAACTGGATAAAAATATCATTGATTTGATGAATAATTATCCGATTGTCGAAGAAAAAGACTACGTTTTTCGTCAACTTTCACCGACTTTAAAAGCGTCTTTAATTCCACAATTGCGAGAAAAAATCATCGGAATACCACAAACGGAAGCCGTTCAGTTTCTTTTAGGTTTGACTCGTTCTGGTTTTCGTTACAAAGAAGATACGGACAATTTTGGCTATAATCGACCGATGATTGCGGATGAAGTTTTATATTATTCCTTTTCAGATTGTGAAGACCGTTCTGCTTTATTTTTTAATCTGGTCAAAGAATTATTGGATTTGCCAATGATTATTGTCGCTTATTCTGACCACTTGACAATTGGCGTACAACTGAAAGAAAATAAAGGAAAACCTTTGTATCACAATGGCGAAACTTATACGATTTGCGACCCGACTGGCCCAAATAATACGTCACGAGTTGGGATTTATCCGAAAGGCTACGAACGGAAGGCTTATGAGGTGATTGGAACGCATAAATAAAGTACTGACAAGTTCAACTTGACAGAAAATCTTTATTTTATTAAAAATTATCCTTATTTTAGTCTTCATAAAATCTTTTACCAATTCAAGAAATGATTTACTCCTCATCATTATATTTATTTGATAACCATTTATGAAACATTTATGAAACAAGTTTACACTTTACTTTTTCTTGTAATTAGTCTAACGGGATATTCACAAACCTTTGAAAAGACATTTCATCCGTCAGTTTTCAGTATTGCGAATGATGTATCTCCGAATGGTTCTAGCGGCTGGTATATTGCTGGTTTTCAGGCTAATGGCTGTGATTATATTATTAATCTTGATGCAAATGGCAATGTGATTTGGGAAAATGACTCTTATTGTTTTGAAGTGGTTTTCGGTAGGGAAATTTATCTATTGAATAACAGTGATTTTATCATAACAGGTGAAGCAAATGGCTGTGACTTTGGTGGTGGACCTTACACGACTCGAAATGATAACTTTGGAAATAATATCTGGCAAAGTAGTAGTTTGATGACAACTTCTTACGTGCCATATATTGGAATTGTCGAAAAATCAAATGGACAAATAGCTTCAATTAGTTATGATGGACTTATTCATCGTTTTGACACTTCTGGTCAAGATGTTTCTTATAATCCAAATGAAACTTATACCAACTTAGTAGGTTTGTCCAATGATTTTTCGGTTGCACAACCTATTAACAGCAATGATTTGCAGCTTTTAAATGTCAATGATATGGCTATATCAACTTATTCCTCATTTACTCCTATCGAATATTTAAAGTCACAAAATGATACGATAACTTACATCTCAAATGACCAAATATACGTTTTGGACAATCAATTAAATATCATTACAACACATAATATCACGAATCAATTTGATGAAATTATTGATTACGAATATCGTGCAGATGGTTATCAGATTTTAGGTAAAAAAAGCAATATTCAACACCTTAAATTTTTTGATAATAATGATAGTTTATTGTTTGATTTGACTTTTGATAATTACAGAGAAGTGAATGCGATTAGCCGACAAGGCGATATTTTAGCAGTTATTGGGAATGAAAATAGTCAAAAAATAGATGAAACTGTTTTTATGATGGAAAGTTCAACCAATATTTTCATTCAAACTTTTGATTTGAATAATGTTACGGTTGTGAATAATGACAATGACCTTGAAGTGCTACAAGTTAGTGCTGATGCGTTGCATCAACAACCTTATACTTGTTTCGTTAATGGAGTTCAAAGCAAAAAAGTAGATTGGTACAACTTAAAAGTACAAGTCAAAAACAATGGAACGACAACTATCAACGACTTTGAATTGCATGGAAAAAAACGTCAATGGTGTTCGTATGGCTGCGGTTCGGGAGCAATTGCTTATAAAAATATTTCGCTTCAAGGTTTGAATTTACAACCTGGTGATTCTACTTGGATTACAGTTGGCGATTGGGAAATTTTAGCTCAAAAAGATGTGCAGAATAATACAATTTGTTTTTGGACAACTGTTCCAAATCAAAAAATTGACGATGATTTTAGTAATAATATGAGCTGTTTGACGATGTTGGCAACGAATACAAATAACCTTTCCAATGCTCAACAATTTGACATTTTTCCAAATCCAACAAGTGATATTTTGAATGTACGATTTACTGAATCAACAACTATTGAACAAATTCGTTTGACGAATCAAATCGGTCAAGTAATTGAAAATCAAATGATTAACCAATTTACAAACCTGTATCAACTTCCAATCTATCATTTGCCGAAAGGCATCTATTTTATGGAAATATGGATAGAAGGAAAACGATTAGTAGAGAAAGTTATGGTGGAATAAATTATCTGAAACCTGACAGGTTTTGAAAACCTGTCAGGTTTATTACCTAACCAATTCCTGTTCCACTTCCTTCAAAACTCTGTTTTTCCTTTTCCGGCAATAAGTTAAACAATGTATTCACGCAAACTCGTAATTTATCAATATTGTCATTTTCAATCGCTTCTTCGCCTGCTTTGATATATTGTTCGCCCATTTGAGGATTAGAATAGTTGTCTTGTTGCATAACGATGTGATAAAACAACCCTTTGACATAATCGCCACTTTTCCACAAGATTTGACCTCTCAAACGATATAATTTATCAATCAACTCATTGATTTTCAATCGACTATTCGATGCCAAAACATTTTTTTCTTGTCCAATTAAATAATCGAATTGTTGCTGTTCTTGCTCCGAAACTTCATTGTAATCCATCGTTGATTGACAATAGCGTTTCGCTTGTGCGTATTCCATTTTGACTTGAATAATGTGTTTATCTCTCGTCAAACTATCGACCTGTTGTGCCAATTCTCGCTTTTGCGTATCGAGCTGAAATTTTTCGTCCGTGACATCATCTTCAGTTAACTTTCTGGATTTTGTTAACAACCTTCTAATCGCTACACGAGCTTGTTTTAAACCTTCTGCTGCTTTATAATTTTCTTGATTTTCGGCTTGTAGCAGCTCATCACTGGCTTTTTCGTAAAGCGTCATCAACTCCCCGCTCAATCGACTGACATTAACTTGTCGTTCAGAAGGCGTGAATACATTTTCAAATTCCTGATCCGTCAACATCAAGTAAACATTGATGCGTAAATCCCTTGATTCGGACATTTCCAACGTAATTTCTACGTCCGAACCTTTAACCAAATCACGAGTCAAATCTTTGCCCGAAACACTGATAAAACCTATCGTTTGATTCGCAGAAGGCATCGCAAAACCTGGGCCTTCGACGATGTTTATCGTGATAATTTCGTCGCTTCCTTTACGAATCGTTTTAGTGATTTCTTTTACCAATGTTCGCTTAGTTGGTAGAATGGAATTTTTCTCAAAAATAACTTCCAAAACTGTTTGACCAGTTTCAAAATCATCAATTTCTAAACAAATATCATTCGGCAACGGCTGACCGACAACGTTGTATTTTCCTTGTGTAATGCCAATCATCGGCACATCAATCGGTACAATATCACCTTTAGAATTTGTGACTTTTAATTCAAAAAAGTTATGTGCATTCGCTGCCAAAGACAACTCTTCCATGATTCGATTATTCAATGGTTTTAAACCAGAATCAAAACCGCCATCTTTACGAATAATTCGATACGATAAATCCGTCAAATCTCCTTCAATTAAGGCGGTAAAATATTCTTCGCTTTCCTGAGAAGTTTTTTGGTAAGCCGTCTTTATCTTCAACCTTGACTTTACATCATTAGTGCTTAATGATTGATTTTCAGCGACTTGTTTTGATCGAGTTCCTGCATAAAAAGCTGCTCCGACTGCAACCGCTGTCGTAGGGTCAATGTTACAATTCACTTCCGCACCGAACGCCAAACCAACTTGTTCTCGCACAAAAGGGATATAAGTCGAGCCGCCAACCATTAAAATAAACTTAATATTATTTGCCGTAAGGCTATTTCTATCCAAAATCATTCGGACTTTTTCGATAGACGATTGTACGTAAGGTTTGATGATTTTTTCAAACTGATGACGACTAATTTCTAAATAACCATCAATAAAATCACCGTTATCGTCTTCGGTTTCAAACTCAATTTCGATGACTTCTGAATTGGTTAATTGTATCTTAGCTTCTTCAGCTTTATGCATCAAAACATGGTACAATTTATTGTATTTTCCCGAAGCCGATTTTAGTTCTTGCTCCAAATTATCGAATGTTCCTTGTGTCATCAAATACGGCACTACCAGATCCTCAACAATCAATTTATCGAAATCCGCACCGCCCAAAAAGTTGTCGCCTTCATGGTCGATAACTTTCATTTCACCATCGGCAATTTGTACCAAAGCGACATCAAACGTTCCACCGCCCAAATCGTAAACTAACCATTGCCCTTCTTCAAAGGCATCTTCGTCCTTATTGGCGTAAGCCAAACTTGCGGCAATCGGTTCTTGCAACAAAACGACTTGATTAAAGCCCGCTTCTAAACCAGCTTTTTTGGTCGCATTGGATTGAATCGTATCGAATGACGCAGGAATTGTGACGACGGTTGCCTCAATATTTTCGCCTGTATGCACAAAGTTTTTCAACTCTTTCAGCACTTGTGCGGAGAGTTGAATCGGTGTTTTATCTTCATCAAGTGACGCAATCGGATATTTTTCCGAAGTTCCCATTTTTCGTTTAAACGAGCCAACAACATTTTTTGGATCACGCTGTAAATATTCTCTGGCTTTATCGCCAACGATAATTCTATTTTTACGAAATGCCACCACAGACGGCAGCGTTTGTTTCATATTCAACGGATTACGAAAAAGCTCGACCTTACCATTTTCAAATTTGGCAATCGCAGAATTCGTTGTTCCTAAATCTATTCCAAAGTTTATCATACTTTCTTGACGGTGGACGGCTGACGATGAACGGCAGACGGTTTTATCCAGTTTTAATAGTTATTAATTAATATTCTGTTCAGAGTTTTTATTCTCTGTGTCAACCTGATAGGAAGGAAATTTTATGACATAAAATTTTACTACCTAACGGATTTTAGTTTTTCTATTTTAATGTTTTATGTTGCAACATGAAACCTATCAGGTGGAAATTATTATCATAATTTTCTCCTGTTGAGTTGAAAAGATAATCAACATTAACAATCAAACAGATTCTACAATCACCACACCTGTTTGAATAATTTGCTGCATATTTCCGACTTTTTGGATAATGATCGGTTTTATAACTTCTGTGATTACCAAATCATTAGACGAATGCCCTGAAATCGTTGCGGTGACATCAGTTCGAGTTTCGTTATAGCGTTGTCCGATAGGATTTAAGTATTCGATATTTAGTTCTCCCAATTGCGATTTGATACGTCGAATATTGCGTTCGAGGCTTCGTGCATCATCCATTTTTTCGAGTTTTTTTTCCATATCAAATATTTGATTGATAATTTGAAGCCATGGCGTTGGTATTGTTGTGAAGTTCATATTTTAGTTTGAATGATTTTATGATTTAAGTAGTTCCTATGCGAGAAAAAACCAATTAAATTACGAAGAATATTTTCACTTTTGTTCCTGTTTCTATTTGATCAGGATAAAGATCATTGACTTCGACTTTTATGGCAGAATTTTCGATATAATTCAAGACTTTTAACCGGTCGTTTGTCATCGACATTCCTCTTGATTGATACTTTTTTTGACGATTTTGTTGGGCTTTTTTTCGACCAATTCCATTGTCAATTATTGTTGCAATAATTTGATTATCAATTAATTGTATATTTATTTTCAAATTTCCTTTTGATGACTTTTGTAATAATCCGTGATTAATGGCATTTTCAATATACGGCTGAATAATCATCGTTGGAATTTCATAATCTTCAGCTGTTAACTCCTCATCGACTTCGAAATGATAATCAAATTTTTGAGGATAGCATAAATGCTCTAAATCGACATACAATTTTAACAATTTTATTTCATCCTCAATGGTAATATAACGAGATTTTGAAGATTCTAAAAACAAACGCATCAATTGGGCAAATTTAGATAAATAGCCATTTGCAACCACGGCTTCATTGTTTAAAACAAAATTCTGAATCGCATTTAAGGCATTAAAAATAAAGTGCGGATTCATTTGAGCTTGTAAGGCGGATAATTCTAATTCGGCTAATTGTTTATTAATAGTCGTTTTTCGTTTTTCACGATTCCGAATATACATTAACAGACTGTAAATCAACAACATAAAAGCTAACAAATAAGCTGCGATTGCCCAATAAGTTCGCCACCACGGTGGATAAATTTCAAAGGGAATTGATAGAACCTCGCCCCAAGAACTATTGATTTTTTTTGCCCTGATTTCTAATATATATTTTCCTTCCCGTAGATTATTTAATAAAATATTACGGCTTGCCGTAGTTTGCCAAGCGTCATTTTCAGCAATTCGATACTGAAACAAAACCTTACTGGCATCAATAAACGCTACTGCCGTAAAATCAAAACTCAATCGACTATCAAACGCTAAATCGTTTAAATTCTCTAAATTAACAATTTGGTCATTGACGTTGATTTGCTCTAAAATAACTTTTGTCGGTTGTACTTGTTGTGGTAATTGAGCAATATTCAACATTGAAATTCCTTGACTTGTGCCTATCCACAGTTGTTTTTTAGAATCAACAAACAAACAATTAATATCATTAGAAACCAAACCAGTTCGAGCATTATATGGAATGATATTTTGTTCATTAAAATAGTGCAAACCCTGCGGCGAAGCGACCCAAATTCCACCTCTTGCATCAATACCGATTTTGCGACAAGTGTTTGATAACAAACCATCTTCTTGTGTAAAATTTGTAAATTTCCCTGCTTTATCCAACTTCGATAAACCCCGTTCGGTTGCCAACCAAATATTACCGATTGAATCCTGTTTGATGTCGTTAATTTGATTATTGGGCAAACCATCTTTAACGGTGAACCGCTTGGAAATACCCTTATTGAAGCGAATTGCACCTTCGTTCGTTCCCATCCAAAGGTTAGATTCACCATCTTCGTACATGCAATATCCCGCCTCTATCGCATCGTCGCTTATTGGCCATCGAATCGGTTCTTCGTCACAATTAGGATAAATGTAAAAAAACTTTCGATAGAATAAATTGACTCGATTGTATTTATCTAAAATAAATGTTTTGGAACTATTTTTATCTGGAACACACAACTCCGAATAATTCTCATATCTGAAGATTCCTAAGTCCGAACTAAAAAATATTTCACCACTTGAGGTTTGACGAAACTGCCAAACCTCGACATCATCATATAAAATATTGAGCTGTTCTTCTTGCCATTTTTCATTTTTTAGTTTGAATAAACCATTTTTCGTTCCTGCGATAATTTCACCATTTTTATTTTCAGAAATATCATGAACAAAGGTATTTTTCAAACCATTCTTAATCGAATAATTCGTAAAAGGAGCATCATAAATACAGTACAAACCACCACCATCTGTTGCCAACCAGACATTACCCGTATTATCTTTTAACAAAAAAGTGGGAGCAGATTGTAGATTTAATTTATTGGACAAATTATTGACAGTCTTCGTTTTATCATCAATTAAATAAACCGTTTCATCATCAATCTGAATCTTTTTTTGTGATTTTGTACTAACTTTTTCTACCAAAGTCTTTGAACCCGACAAACTATCAATCAAGCTAACTTTTATTTTTTCATCGGTCACCTGTCCATTTAAAATACTTCTAAATTGTCCACTTTCAAATTTTATCCAGATATGATTATTGTGTTGAAAAATAGCTTCTACCCTTGTACTCCACACCTCATCCTGCCCCGAAAATGTTCTAAAAACTAAACCATCAAACCGTGCCACACCAGCCGCTGTTCCTATCCATAAAAACCCCAAGTCATCTTGATATAATTGATGAACAACATTATGCGATAACCCATCATCTGTAGTGTAATGTTGAAAATAGAGATTTTGAGACAACAGAGAGAAAGGAGAGAAAAATAATAGGCAAAAAATGAGTCGATATGTATTTTTAGTCTGTTGCATTTTTGATTTTTAATAGCCATGCAATATAACGGATTCATCAAAAAAGTACAAGACCATTTATCAATTTCTTCCCTTAATAACAAAGATTCTGCTGATATAATCAATCAACAGAACCTTTGAAAAAAGATACTTTTTCACAATCAACGTTTTTTCATTTTCTTCGCCTGTGTTTTCGCTGAATTTTTTGAATACACCTCAGGAGTAAATAAATTAATTGTAATCGTTGTACCAATAAAATGATATACATCTGTATATAACGCTCCTCCTCTTCCTGCATTTGCAGCACGAGAAACAGGAACACCTGTATATTCCTCGGTTCTGTCCGATAAGGCCACTGCTAATTCTCCATTTCTTGCTAATAAAAGATCTTTATCAGGATAAACGGTACTTACATCATCTAAATAATCGGTGAACGTATAACGAACGCCCCATTCTAAACTAATTGTGGCTTTTTGAGTCGCTTTAAACTTTATACCAATACCACCCGGAATAGAGAAATCTATCAAATTATACCGAGGGGCATATCCAGGTAATCCTTGTCCTTCTGTACCTAAAGGTTGAAGTTCTACCCATTCTCCTTCATATAAAGCCTTAGGATTATAATAAAAAATACCAGCACCAAGAAATCCATAAGGAATAATCGAGCGGCCACCTTTCAATTCAAAATCATACATATTAAACTCAGGCACAACGGAGAATTCTATAATAGGAGAGCGAAAACTTAGATTTCGTTTGCGTCTATTAACATTAGCAGAATTCATATCGCTACCAGAAATAGTCCCTACAACTAAATTTCCTCGAAACATCAACCAGTTATTCACTTCGTATCGAGCTAAAACTCCAATTGCTGGATGTGTTTCTGTAATTTCAATACCTCTCTCTGCCAAGTCACCGCCATAACTCGAAAGTCCGGCAAATATGCCTCCCTCAATTGTACCTTGTGCTAATAACAAATTTGATAATAATAAGCTAATCACTAATAAATAAACTGTTTTCATAATTTTTGGAGTTTTCTCTAATAATTTCTGAGCTACCTGATTTTATAACCACGTAAAAAATATGTCATATAGTACAATTGTAAAGAACGTTGTTCTTACCATAATAGATTCAAATTACTCCTAAAAAATAAATAAAACTGTCTGATCTTTGAAGTACGCCTGCTAAAAAAGAGCATAAAAAAAGGGGATTTCATTAATGAAATCCCCTTTTTAAGCTATAAAAACTTTATGTTTAGAAGTTCGTAGGACAGCCCATTCCTCGACCTCCCAAGCCATCTGCGAAATTATAAGTGATTGTAACACCTGACCAACCGTACCAGTCACGATTTCTACCACCTCTACTTTCACCAGGCGTATTCACAGGTTCAGTACCTAAATATTCACCAGTTCTGTTTGCTAAATTTGCAGCGATTTCCCCTCTTGCTTGTAACAATTCTGCTCTATCTGCATATTCTGTGCTGACATCATCTAAATAATCTGTGAAAGTGTAACGACTTGAAAGTTCAACACCAACTGTCCAGTAATCATCAATCGCATATTTGAAACCCACGCCAAAAGGAATAGAAATCTGTGTCAAATTATACTGCGAACCATAGCCAGGTAAGCCTTGCCCCTCTGTTCCTAAAGGTTGCAAATCGTACCATTGCCCATTCAACTCAGCTTCAGGACTAAACTGATAAATACCTAAACCAACAAAAACATAAGGAGAATAATAGCGATCATAAGGATTAAACCCTAAAATATTAAACTCCGGAATAATCGCAAATTCGTAAATATCCGAACGGAAACTCAAGTTACGTTCTAAGCGAGAAACTTGATCTGAATTAGCATCTGTACCAGAGATTTGTCCATAAGAAAATGACCCTCTGACGCCTACCCAGTCATTAATATTGTAGCGAAGTAACAAGCCACCCGCCAACTTTGACTCGCTCATTTCAATGCCTAACGGTGCATCAACTAAGTCTCCAGAATAGTTCGATACCCCTAAAAAAAGCCCGCCTTCAAGATATTGAGCCGATACCAAGAACGGAACCATTGCAAATATGGCTGCTAAAAGAATGTTTTTCATAAGATTTGCTTCTAATTTTCGTTATAATTTATTTACGTAATTTTACCTCAATTTAATTGTAACGCAAAACGACCTGAAAAAATTACTATTCCTAATAATTTATGTTATTTCGTGTCGGATTGTTTTCAATCGTTTTTGGTGATTTTTGATATTTTCTTTAACGTTTTATTCAATAATTGCCACAAATATAGACATTGTTTAAATATGTTTATATACTTCCTATTGCTTTTATCAAATAATATTATTATTTAATATATTGTAAACCAACAGTTTAACGCCACAAAACTCCATACACAACGATATTAAATTTCAATTGTTGATTGTTTAACAATTTTATTCAATTGTCTGTGAATTTTCTTAGTAATTGCGTTATCGTATTTTACATCTTCAAATGAGCCGACCCACTGTATCCCTCTGACCGCATTCGTCAAAAACACCTCCGACGCTGATCTTAGATTTTCTATAGTACAAGCCTTTTTTTTGACGTTCAAATCCATTCCTTTCGCAATTTTCAATATCGTCTGTCGAGTTGTACCTGCCGTACAGCCTTCTCTCAAATTAGGCGTAAATAACTGCTTATCCTTGATAATGAAGATGTTAGAATGAATAGATTCTGCAATATTTCCATTGTTATTTAATAATAAACAATCGTCTAAACCTTGCTTCTCTTTGTATAAAGCTGCCAATACATACGGTAAGCCATTTGATGTTTTCAGATTAGATAATTTGTCATTACTTAATCGAACATCATCAAAAATATCAATAGTAACACCTTTTTTATTCCATTCAAATTTAGTAGACTTTAAAGGAAAAAGTTCCAAAATATACGATGCTTTCGAGGTTTTTGGAGTGTAAAATCCACCATCATTCCGAAAGATCGTTAAACGCAAACGGTAGTTTTTTGCCTGTTTAGGATATTTTTGACGATAATACTTGACAATTCTCCGAATTTCAAAACGCCAAAAATCAATACCATAACGAGCATTTGGTAACTTTAAACCTAAAAAATTAATTCCTTTTTCTAATCGTTCTATGTGATTTTCTAAAAATGGTAACTTTCCATCAAACATTCGCATCGTTTCAAAAATCCCATCGCCATATCGAAAGCCTCTATTATCAAGACTTAGGGAAACATCTTTTCTAGTCGTCAATCGTCCATTAAAAATTATTCTATCTTCAGTAATCATATATTATAATTTGAATTATTGCTGGTTATCAACTCATAATTACGGATTTTTTGAATCTATCCTAGGTATCGTATTAACAATACCTTTCATTTTTTATGTGAACCAACTTTCTTAGCTACTTTTGTGTTTCAAAATCTAAAATTATACAAATCTAAAATTTCAAAATAAATAATCATATGAGAATCGTTGGCGATATTCCAAATCCATATTGTAAAATTACAATTTTTAAAACAACAAGCCGTTTTTCAGTAAAATTTGAGCAAGGTAATTTTGAGCAAACTTTTAAATTTAGAATCGGAGATGCTATTAATAATTTATACGATGTCAAAACGATTATCACAGAAGATTTTACCCAACAAGTCTTAGAACACTTCGAAACAATGGGGAACATTAAAAAGCAAGCATTCAATAATTATATGAAGGATTTTTTAGATGAATTTGATACCATTATTTGATAATTGATCATCATTTTATTTTTCAAAAAATAAGCAATAATCAGTTTTAGGTGAACACTTTTTGTAATGTTATCTGCATTCGCTTATGCAGAATACGAAGGTCATTTTGCCGTCAAGACAAGTAACATTAACACTGCTATTTATTGCGTTAAGTCGGAAGGGTTAAGCCTCTTGATTAGTCAATTATATTTTATTTATAAATGTAAAATAACTTGATTGATACTTGATATCTTATACCTAAAAAGGTTCGGTCATATCTGTCAAATTTTCCTTGAATGTCACATCGAATATAACAGAATGTGCAGCGTCTTCTTCAGACTCGCCATACGCCAGAATCAACCGTTTTTGAGGAATCTTATAATGTTCCATCAAGTAGGTTATCGTATTATACGAACGTTGGTAAGCCAATACTTCAGAGGCTTCCAACGTATTCCCTTTTACGATAACTCGAATCGCAGGATACATTTCCATTATTTTTGCAACCTGATGCAATTGCGTCAAAGCAGCCTCTTCTACTTCGTTTGACTGCTGTGAAAATGAAATCGAAGGCATATCGGGCATCATTTGTATCAACAATGCCTCCATTCGTTTTTGTTTTTGCTCTTCTTCTGTTAGTTCTTTTTGACTATTTTCTTGCTTAAGCTTTAACTCTTCTTGAGTGTATGCACGCCCTTTTGAATTGACTAAAGCACCTTTAGGACTCTTTACTTCTTCATCAATCAAATCCGGCACACCGTCCTTATCTTCGTCCATCAATTCGTGTTTGACAGCTGTTTTAATAGCTGCTATATTCGTCCTTACCTCTCTCGCTTCAGATTGACACAACTCTAATTCTTTGGTCAATCGCTTAGATATCAACTCGGAGCGTTTTGCTCTGTTTTTTAGACCATCAATATTATCAAAAACCAAGTGATCAATAAACAAAATTTGCCCAGTGTTCACTTCTTCAAAAGCGTATTCAATCGTGTATTTTTGTTTTAATTCATTATAAAGCACCTCTCCAAAAACGAGATAATCTACGTCTTGTAGTTGTAACAAAATTTTACTTTCGTCGGTCGTTTCATTCTTTGCCTCTTCTACCCAACTGATATAATTTTCACGCTCTAAAACTTCAAATCGTTTATTACAATTAGAAAGAACAAGCTGAAAATCTTCAGATACTTCGGTCGAAACTACCGTCAAATCAGTATTTTTGCTAATAAATGTAGTAACATAAACCTTCCAAATCTCACTATCGTCATTGGCTTGTGAAGTGATGCTTCCAAACAAAAATAATAATATAAACAAGTACTTCATCTTCATAATCAAGGAGATAAATATTCCACAAATAAGTTTACTAATTTATTTCGATAATAGACAAAATGTAGCGATACAGTCCAAGATGTTACTAATTACTTATTTTCGGGACGACAAGATTTACAAAATCTTATAAATTTGTCAAAATAAAATCCCTTCCTCTACCTAATATTTAACGTATAAAACAAGACACAACAAAAACGGTTTTATCCTGCTGCTTTTCGTAGCGATTGCCCATCTAATTTGTAGAATATCGCCAAGAAAATACCGATCAATAACGTATTCGTAACGTATAATAAAATCGTTCCATCACCGAAAGTATTTCTCGCTACGATATTTCCACCATAAATTAAGAGTGCAATAACAATATAAAGTAACATTCGACCGATATCATACGGCACCGGATAATATTTGCGACCGACAACATAACAGGCTATTGCCATCGAAGCATAACAAATCAAAGTTGCCCAAGCTGAACCAATATAACCAATTCTCGGAATCCACCAATAATTCAACGCAAGTGTAATCAATGCGCCACCGATTGCAATGTACGCACCTATCATCGTTTTGTCTTTCAGTTTATACCAAATCGCAAAATTATAATACACTCCTAAACATAAATTTGCTAATAATAAAATCGGTACAATCACCAAACCGTCCCAATAATCTTCACCGATAAACCATTTCGCAATATCCATATACAGGGTAATTCCCAAAAATCCTAACGCTCCAACAACAGTAAAATATAAAGCTACTTTAGCATAAATCGGCATAGCATCCTTTCGGCTCGCATTTCTAAAAAAGAAGGGTTCGGCAGCATAATTAAAGGCTTGCGTAAATAAACTCAACAACATCGCTAACTTGTAACACGCACCATAAATTCCAATCAAACCCTGATTTGTTACGTCATCATAAGGCAACAACCATTTTTGCAAAACTCGATCAATTACTTCATTTACAATTCCAGCTAAACCTACTAATACCAATGGTAATATATAAATTAATGCTTTTCGTAATAAGGTTTTATCAAACTCAAATTTCGTCTTAAAATAAGA
>Ga0075467_10000866_pt1 | contig 24723 bp, 28 predicted proteins | sample DEB08_DNA_9_FD_75067 | JGI IMG/M metagenome (GOLD analysis project Ga0075467, IMG submission 75067) | Aqueous microbial communities from the Delaware River and Bay under freshwater to marine salinity gradient to study organic matter... | ecosystem: Environmental > Aquatic > Marine > Coastal ... | reverse complement strand
AAAAATAATAAAGTGTTGGAAAAACAAGGAAAAGTTGCAGGTTTTTTTTTTACTTTTTGAGTTTTTTTATTATAGATTTATTACATCAAAGCAGTCGCATTGTAAGTAGGGGGTGGCGAAGAGTTTATTATGGTATTACTGAGGAACCAGTGGGTTATTTCGAACGCCTTCTAGAAACGCTCTGTTTCTAGCAGCAGCCCCCCGTGCGGCACGACCACTTGCCATGCGTCTTAGCGGTTCGCCATACCTTCTTTCCACTTCTCTTTTTTTCGCGCTTTCCCGCTTGTACAGTCGATGACTCCTGCGTCTTCTTTCCTTGATGTACGGAGCCAGTGCACTTCTCCTCTTGAGCTTGCCCCTTTTCCTCTTCTTCTCTGTCTCTCCGTCCTTGTCTGCCAGCTTGCCCATTGCAGGTTCATTTCGAAGCACGCTTTTTTGTGGCAGTGTTTTTGATGTTGATAGCTCTTCGGTGCGCAGAGCAACCTGACGAGCTGCAGCAGCCCTGCGCCTTGCTATTTTCGCTTTGTGCTTTTTGTACAACGCAGCTGCCACATGCGCCGAGTTGTTTCTGTCACCTGGGCGGTAGGCTCTCATGGCGATGTTGTTCATGGTTTAATAATGTATTAGGTTTTTTTTACTTGTTGTCCAATTTTCGGCCCGTCAAACCAGAAGCCAATCATGGTTCCAATGAGCCCCCACAGTGCAGATTGGTTACAGGGGTGTCCATATGAAACTTCATAGAACGAGAAAGACAGAATGAAAAAAGTCAGCACCAGCATGGAGAAGAACCGGACAGCCTCCTTGTCCATGCTCATGCAACATGAGTCCCACCTGTGGTCGTCTTCATTCGGAATTCCATCCTCTGAGTGAACGGGTGGACTCGTCTGATCCAGATGAGACGACGTCCCAAAAATAGGGGGGGGTGTACGGCCTGGTGTAAAATGTGTTTTTTGTGGTAATTGGATCACTCTGAGTCTTTGTAGGGGACTCTTCGATATTTTTTTCACGTCCATGGGGGCAGCAGATGTTTCCCATTTCTTATGTGTTAATAATAAATTATATTACATTTATTAATAATATGGCTAGCCAAGCACCCGGAGAGCCCACAAATAGGCGCAGCAGCGGGCGCAAACGCAATGCTGACACTTACCGCAAAACAGCCACGCCGCCGTTCGAAGTGTTGAGAGCGACCTTGGGAGGAGGCTCTGCGTCTTCTTTATCAACTACAGTTTCGTTTATTTATGAAGGGGAACTGGGGACTATATTTCCAGTTGCTACAGTTCGGTTGGAAAAAAACGGCAACACAGTGCATATGTACCTACCTCCTGCTTTTGGCACAGGAAACACCGTGCTCAACAATTTTTTTCTAATTCCCGCTGGGACGATCCCCGCAGACTACAGACCAGGCGCGACCGTATATTTGCTTTCAAGAGGGATTGTTTCGGCAGACGAAGAAGCAAACAACGTTGTTGCTGTCTTCCCTGACGGGTCTGTGAAAATTAGCATCGATGGGGGGGAGTTGTCTGTCTTCCCTAATGGGGGTCCCTTCATAAAAGGCCGTACTCCTGAACAATACGGCTTATCTGTCTCTTGGATAGTTTGATTAATTAATTCGCATCTGTAAAATAAAGAGAATGGCTAGCCAAGCACCAGGAGAACCTTCAGATAGGCGCAGCAGCGGCCGCAAACGCAACGCTGACACTTACCGCCAAACAGCCAACCCTCCGTTCGAGGTGAAAAGAGCGACTTTGTCATCACAAATAATCAAGATAGAGGCTCAAGTAGCAAACGATAATGATGACACACCTCCAACTGTTTGGCTTCGCTTGGCCAAGAATGGTAAAGTGGTGACCATGGAATCATCTGGCTATACATGGTTTGGAAGCGGTAACGAGGCCCAATCAATAGGATACATTGCTACATTTCCTACAGATTGGTTGCCACCGCCCCCCAATCAATGGCACACAATAACACATATAGTGTCTGACGGGGTCGTAAACGAGAGTCGGCTGGGCGTGGTAGCCATGGAACAATACGGTGTCCGTTTGCAGCAGGACCTATTGCAAGAAGTCAGATGGACGGACACGGGTGGCGCTAACCAAATTCCTCCGTTCACTATGACATGGGTGACACAATGAATTTCATACACACACCATTTGTTTTTTCTTTACTTTTAATAAACACATGTCAACAATTGAGAAATTACGCTCCGTGAGAATTGGCCCTGTGGCTGCGTTTGATTTTTTGGGGACTGTTGCTATTTCGTTAGGATGGAGCAAATACACTGGCCAAGATCAAATTAGTTCAGTGTTAATGTGGTTTTTAATAGGAGATATAGCTCACACCTCTACTAACACCCCTACCCCAGGAACAAAAATAAAACAGAACTTGCTTGGTTTTTATTAATGCCAAATAGCTTGAGTTCAAAATTCCTCGGACACATCGCCGTCTTCGTCGTCCTCTTCTTCGTCATCTTCTTCTTCGTACTCATCGCCTTCGCGCTCGAGTAGCCCAAGCGCGTCCATGTCGTTAAGGAAGCTGCGAGCAATGTGTGCTCGGTGGGCAAGGGGGAGGGGGGGGAAATCGGCGGGAAAGAGAGGGGGGAGATCGGCGGGAACGAGAGGGGGGAGAGAAGGAGGGGCTGCCACATACGCGAGGCGGCGGGGGCGAAGAGTAGCTTGGCGAGCGTGAACAGGAGGAAGCTGCGGAGGCGAAGGGTAGCTTGGCGAGGTAGGCGAGTAGCTTGGCGAGGCAGGCGAAGGAGGAGGTGTTTCAGGAACAAACACCTTCGTGTCTGCTTGAACACGAGCCTGCGCGTCCAGGAGCTCTGGTTCAGGAGCAGCATCGCTCCGCGCGAGAAGGTCAGGAGCATTGTGCATATAGCAGAGTTGGCGGGCGTGAAAGCAACATTTTGCTTCCGCCTCCTCCACAGCAAGGCGCGAGATTGCTTCCACCTCCTCCACCGCCTCTTCCACAGCAGCAGCAGTGCCATCGCGCGCATCTTGCAGCATAGAAAGAACTCGCTCAGTCTCGATTGAAGACCTGGTTTTTTTCTTTTCCTCTTCAAGCAGTTGCTTGAGCTCATCAATCTTTTCCTTCTGCTCGTCAATCACCACGAGGTAATCTCTCGCTTGCCCCTGGAAATGCCAACGTTTCCGCTCCTCTTCCTCTTGCGCTTCTTTCGCTTTCTCAGCGACATACAACCCGTCGAGTTCGAAATGCCTAGCGGTTTTAGCCTCGTCTCGTAACTCCTCGCATTCACCCTCAAGCTCAGCGCGCGCGATGATCGCATCCGCCAGTTGTTCATTGAGGTTGCCGATCTTGCGGTGGAGAGCGGCGATGACATCATCGCTACTCTCAGTGTCTCGGAGCCACGACTTTGCCATCTCATAGCGCGGGTTGCTGAGTGTAGAGATGAGCTGGTACGTCTCCGCGCCGTCTCGCCAGATGATGCGCGCAAGGAAATCGCCATCGGCGCGAGGCGCCAGAGAGATGATACGCGCTACCACATTGCAAGGGGCGTCTTGGCGCGCGCGCTGAGCTTGAGTCTTGCGGCGCTTGGCCCTTGGCGCGCGCGCAGGTGAATGCTTGTAGTCAACATCAGATCTTGGGCGCGTCGTCATGGCGTGGGTGGAAGGGGAGACAGCGCGCTGTGCGTTGGGGGAAGACATGTTGATTGTTTCGGCGAAATCGATTTTGGCAGCTTCCCGAGAAAAGTTCGGTGTAGCAGCGCGCTAGCTTCGACTACTCCGACGCCACAAAAAATTTTTACGGTTGAAGTTATTATATATTATCGCGCGAGTGCACAACTTTTCCTTTGCCAAAAAGCATACTCAATGAAAAAAACAAAGGTCAGCGAGAGGGTTTTCGCGGAGTGGGGCGGGTCAGTGAGCGCGGCAACTCCGTTTATTTTTTCCAAGGATAAAACGGATGGAAAAACACACCCGGCAGTGTGCGCGCTCATGAAAAGAGAACGAGTCGTGTTTCGTACTCAAGAATGGTTCAACAAGAGAAAGCTGGCAATATCCGCCACCGATTTCAACACGTTGGTTCACAAACTCGATATTCGGGGGAAAAACAGGTATCGTAGCGTGAAAAAGCTTACCATTCAGAAACTCGGTCTTGGCAAAAGGATTTCCAACGCGGCGTGCGATCACGGGACGTTTTATGAATCCGAGGCTCTCCGTGTTTACGCGCAAGTCACAGGAAATGTTTTGCTGGAGGAGGAGATCGGTTTTTGCAGGGGGGCGCCGCTGGATCACTGTCAAGAAGACTACATTCTCCCTGATTTTGTGGGAGCCACGCCTGACGGAGTGTGCAAAGAAAAACCAGTGTTGGTAGAGATCAAGTGCCCTTTTTACAAATCAACTATCGAGGGCGGTATTCCTGATCTTTACTGGCCTCAAATCCAATGTCAAATGGCGGTTACTGGAATTCACACTGTTCATTTTGTGCGATACATTGTTCCTACTATGACAAACCTTGGAGAAATCAACATCATCGAGGCGAAATTCGACCAGCCGTGGTGGCAGATTGCCGTTGCGGAGGCAATCAGTTTTCATGCCACGCTTTGCAAGATCAGAAACGGCGAGCTGCCAGTTCCAACTTTACCAATCCCCCGGAGACATAAAAAAAAATCTCCCGTAGAAGAAGTACAGTGGCCTCCCGTAAAAAGATGCAAGCTTCTTCATGTGGACACAAGTGTTCCAAAAAACACCCTCGCTCAGAGTACTACACCCACCGTGTGTTGATCAAGAGTGAGGATCGAGTGGACCTGAGTTCTACTCCGCCTTCTAACTTTCAGATTCGACTTGACAAACCGGTGGACGGTCGGTATCAAGTAAAGTGGACTACCATTCCGAACACTCTCTACAACATCAACCTTGGCAACAATTCTTTCACAGCGAACGGGACTGCTCTCACCATTCCAGTGGGAAATTACAACGGATCTCTTCTGGCGGGCGAGCTGGCAACTCAGCTTGATACCCTCCCAGGCCCTTCTACTCCCTACACAGTTGGGTTCAATCCGTTGACATCCAAACTATCCGTGACTTCGTCTGATACATCTGCTACTGTTTTTCTTGGCACTGGTACGGCTAACAAAAGCTTGGGCTTGCCCCTTTTTGACACTTCTATCGCCAGTGGAGATACGATGCCATTCAATGTTTTCTTGGGATTTCCTTTGTCCCTGGGGATCAAAGTCTCACAATCATCGAGCTGTGGATATGTCACTGGGGGGGGGGATATCAAACCACAACTGAACAGAAAGCTGTGCTCGTGGCACCTCCTCCGTCTATGGGCGTTCCTGTCCCTAAGACAATTCAAACTACAGACACTCAGGTTTATGTGTCCAGCGAAAAACAGGCGACGCTGTTGGTGCCTCTTCTATCTGAGCATAACATCTACAATTGGATTTCTTCTCACGATTTCAATCAGTTTGTCACGATTGAAAAGGCCACCAAGGTTTTGAACATCCAGGTTATCAACTCTCTCACAGGGGCAGAGGTGGACATGAACGGGGCTGCGTGGGAGATGTTGTTGGATCGACAAGAGGATAACGTGTCGCTGAACAAGAAGAGGCGTCGGAGAGAGAGTGGAGGAGTTCGTAATATATAATTCTCTGCCAATCATTAACAAAAAAAACATGGGTGGGTTTTTCTCTAGCGGTAGCCCAGAATTCTCTGGAAGCTACAAAGACGTATCCTTGGCAAAAACCGACCACGATGTAAGGTTGGGTGGGGGGTTTCTGTCTGGGATCCCAGGTTTTGGAATTGCATTCAACGACTACGCCTTAACAAAAACAAACGGTGATATTACTTTTGGCAGAAATATTGAACCAAAAGGTGCTAATTCAAAGGCAAACAGGAAAAATAATCTCCAGATCTATACAGATTAACCAATGGCTGACCCTTGGTGTTACATTTGTTATCATTGCAAAACTGTGCTTCACTCAGAAGATTTTCAGTGGAGCGTTCGCTGCGATACGTGCAAAAAGAAAGTTACACAGTTTGATTTGTTCGGGAAGGATATCAAGTTTTCTCCACTTCTTCTGCCGAGAGAAGATCTGCAGCCAGAGTACAAGGTCAAACGTGGAGGCAAAATCTGTCTGGTTCCCTACGGAAAAAATGGCGAGTTGTAAAAATAAAAGATTGTATTTATTATTAATTCAAAAGCTGTAGCGTCTTATTAATTCCTTGTCTTCTGCTGGTTCCACAGATGAGCCACTGCTTTCATCCTTGACTTGGGGTCCAACTTCTGAACATCTGGTCGCTGCATGTTGACCTTGACAAACTCGTTGTATGCATTGGGTGCTCTGGGGGTAGGGCGGATTTTCTTTCCGCAGTGAGGACACGTTTTCTGGGGCATAGTAGGCACTTTGGTATATTCAAGAGAATAAAAAAATGGGTACTAAAACCCTAAGGCAGCAAGCCCTGTTTTGCCCTTTCTGCCGCTTCTTCTTGCTTGGCCCCTTTTGTGTGCCCTGTTCACTGCATTCTGTGTTCTTATTCTTTTTCTGGTATATTTGCATATCTTGTGCGCTTTGGCCAAATAGCTTGGGTTTCCACATTTGGATGCCTTTGTTGCATACCAAGCTTTCGTTTTTCTGGATTTCCTGCGAACTCCACAACGGGGTCCTGTTGAACAATTTCGTTTTGTCCTCTTTTTTCTAGCTTTTTTAGCGGCCACCATGATGGTTCGGTTTACATTTTAAATGTTAATATTTTTTTATTGTAAGAATCACAAATCTTGCATTTCCAGACGGCCGTTGTGTTGATGGATGTATCGGTAGTACATGGAGTAGACGTCGATCTGGTAAGTGCCAGGCACAAAACCAGGGACCCCTTGGACCACATTGCCCAAGGCCAGAGACACGGGGGCAGTAGCTAGCCGAGACTGGTTAGCCTCTTCGAAATATAGCAGCCCAGAACCCTTCAGCTGGAATGGCTGGCCAGAGTCTTGGGCTGGCACTGCATCCCACACGGGGGAAACACCAGCGGCTGTGTAGCGGATGTACGTTCCCCTCTCATAGACTCGCACCTTGATTTCGGATGCAGCGACAATAGGGAGGCCAACGTCGGACGAAGAATCAGTCCAATTGTACAGCTGAACCTCCATGTTGTCAGCAATCACAGACGGCAATGCATTGATCAAAGCAGTAAGGCCGTCGTATGAAATCGCGGCGTAATCGAAAACAGGAGTCGAGTCACCCTTGTAGGTGACGCGATTACCTGTTCCAGCTGAAAAGGCACCAGTAGACGGGGCGATCTGGTAGCTGGTCATTGTGGGGGCAGCTCCCGTGACAACACGGAGGCGTTCGCGGTCGCCTCTGAACTCATGCCACCCATCCACCTCCCCGCTGAGTACACCAGGCATATCACAGGAAAAGGGGATGAGGTAGACAGAGTTGTACTTGCAGAAGGACTGCGGCCACAGTAGAGGGTTGATGAACGTTCGCGCATACTGCTCGTCAATAGGGGTCCCGTCACCCAGCATAGACCGACCGTGAACGTTCTCGTGATCGATGGTGCCTCGAGGACCAAGGGGGACAGTTCTCAATGCACCAACGTTTCTGTCGGTCTGTCGAATACAGAACAGAACCCCGCCAGACTCGTGGTGGAACTGGTCAAGGTCAATAGTGTATTCAGTCCCAGAGGTCAGAGCACGGCCTGCGTCAGTGTACTGTTGGATATCAATGTAGTTTTGTTGGTGGGTTGCCAGAGCCTTGGATCGCCTGAACTGGATCCTGCTCATCTGAGAAAACATCTCAGAGCCTCCAATCCACCGGATCTCGTTCAAGGCTACCACAGCTGTACTGGCAGGATTAACCTTGATATCTCCCTTAGGATAGAACTTGACTTCTAGATCCCCTCGTAGCAGACTAAGGTCGAGGTCAAAACCCTCCAACCACGTGTGGGGCAGCGGCAGGTAGTAATTCTTGGTTTCCCCTACCTGTTGCTTGTAGCTAGATTCTTTCCCTGTCTTGGCGTCGAAATTTACGGGGCCCTCCAGTAGTTCCAGTGCATCTTTGTTCATTGTTTGGAGTAGCCAGAACATAGCGTCTCCATGATACCTAGCGATTTCCTGGCCAGAGTGTCGGTCATACCACTCGATGCGGTCAAACCAATACGGAACAGGCATGAATTGTCCCTCCTCTCCCGTTACGGTGATTTGGAACCTTAGCACTGCATCCTTGATGAGCCCAGCGGCGTCATTCTCCACAATGAAGCTAAACTGAGCAGTATTATTAAGCGCAGTGGCTGCTGGGGCAGGGGTCATTACCTCCTGGATGTACATTGCCTTTCCATCGTATGCGATAGCATGCTCTGGTTTGAGGTGGATGGGCTGGCCTGACTTATGGAGTTTCTGGCCTGCTTCTACCTTCCTTTTCTTGCTAGTGGACTGATCAACCGCAGTGGCGGAGGTGGTCTTACGGCGAGGCATTTCGAGGGCGGTTATATTATTATTAAGAAAAAAAAGTTACCGGAGGACAATCATAGCAGCAACAGCGACCCCCCCTCCAATAAGAAGGGTTGTGCCCATCCCCCCCTTGGGAAGTTTGTCGAGTGGGTTCAGGTTGTCATTCCAAAAATTGCCTAGCCCTTTAACGTCATCCTTGACCTCATGGAAAACCGCTTTTGCACCTTTGCCAATTTCTTTGAAGGCCGCCTTTCTCTTTTCCTTCCGCCTGGTCTTTCTAGCAGACTTGGTAGCTTTCCGCTGCTCGTGTTTGGCTTTCCTGTCTTGTCTCTTCTTTAGCCGCTTCCCTTGCCGCTTGGCTTTCCTGTCTGCCTTTTTAGCTTTGCGCCGATCTCTTCTCTTTCCCATGAGAGCCTTTCTATCATGCTGATAAAAAAATTTATTACATTTGCAGCAATTTACACATGCGAGTAAAGTGCGTTACAAGCATGTGCACGTCATGCTCGTTGCCTGCAGCCAAGCGTATTTTCAGCTTCTTCATTTTGGGGTACATGGGGCTGTCTGGCTTGTACAGTCCTAGAAGCCTGGATGAAAAAATGTGTGCCTTCTGCAGTTCTGATTTCATGTAGTCTTCCAGTTGCCCAGCTTGAAATGGGGGGATTACCCATCGTTCGATTCCAGCGACTATTTGGTCTGTTGAGATTTTGTGGTCTGCTCTAATTTGTCTAGCGGTGTCGATGTCGACGATCGACCTCGCAGCCAAGACTTGCGTGAACTTCTCGATCAGCTGATCCATGGCCTGCCTTTTTGTCATCGTCGCCATCGTCGGTAGGGATGTTACAACTGTCTTCGATTATATTTTCGAAGGACCCTGTCTTAATAGGAGCATCCAGATTGGACTGAGGCACAAGCAAGCAGCGTAGATACAGGGCCACCACACTTTCCATTGTTAAATATACAGCTATCGCTATTAAGGATACAATGATGAACACATCCAGAAAGATTTCCAATTGGTCGATTTGGTTCATTTTGTACTATTATAGGAGAATATTTATTAGAGGATGTCAAGAACATCTTGACCGAAGCTTCCTGCCTCCACGAAATTCTCGTGGACCCACTGGGACCCCAGCTCAGACACAAAACCAATCTTAGCCAATTTGGGGTTGTACATCGTATCGGCGGTCTTGCTGCTCAGGATGTACGGGATCAGATTCCAGAAAAACATGCCACCAGCGGTGTGAGTGATGAAACTGGCAAAGTGCTTGGTTCGGTTCGCCTTGTCCACCTCATGGATGATGTTGTTCAGTGACTCGACTAGAAAACTAGACGTCAGGCCAATCATAGCTCCGAACTGGAACCTATTCAAGGTGGTCCCATTGAGCCTGGCCAAACCGGGAATGGTCGTGTTGACCACAAAATCTCCCATTTGCTCATTTTGGAGCAGTACACCCCCAACTAGAGCACTGATGCCTGGCTTGATGAAATTGCGCTTCAAATTCTCTGCAGTTGATGACATAATTTACACTTGTTTAGTTTTATAATAAGAATAAAAATATACAAATCATAAACTATCTACAGATACTTCTTGGTCTAGATCAACGGTAGGGCTTGTCATAGAATTGTTCATGTGCATCATGGCCGCGGTCTGGAAAGTGACCATGGTCAGTTCTGCCACTGGGTCCATTTTTCCAAACCCCACACCGTGCTTCGTCTTGATTCTTTCTAACAAGAACCGCCAGTGTTCGTTTTCGAAGCACTTGTCAGTGGTTCCATCCACCTTGAACCTGCTTCTGTAATCGACCAGTGCCTCTAGCTGAAGCATAGACTGTCGAACGACACCGTCCCCTAATGCAGAATTGCTCTTGTTGCTGAGCACATCTTCTACATCGTCAAGCAACTCCTGGACCTTGTGTCCTTTGAGTTTTCTGAGCTTCTGGGGAGTCAAGTCGAAATCGTGGTTGTCCTTTAAATAAGGGCCCAGCCACTCGTTCTTCCCATAGCTGGTGAGCAATGCAATCGCCTTTCTGTCGTCATCGTTTCTGGTTGCTGCTTTGGAATTCCTTTGTTTCTTGGGTGAAGGCTCATCCTCTGCAATTTGAGCAGCCATGGTCCCTACGTGCGTCTTGGGCTTTCTTCTGCCTCGAACCCTTTTTTTTGGAATGGGGATAGACATGTCTTCTTCTTCCGCCTTTGTCTTGCGGTCGTACTTGTGTTCCTTGATCTTAGGTTTGACAAACCTGCTAACAAGACTGCCCATCGCTGCCTCTATAGATTCATCTATTTCCTGTTCCTCCGTCTCTTTGACAGCCTTCTCCTTCTTCTTCTTCTTCTTCTTCTCAGATGGCTCTTTTTTGCGCTTGATGATGTCTGCTAGCCCAGTAAAGGGGGTCAAAACAGTGGGTGGTGGCTCCATTATATTACCATTTTACAATTAAAGAAGGAGAAAAAAATCTATAGACTAAGGGTTCCCCCACAGGTTGCGAACTGCCACTGGGGCATGTGCCCCTGAAGGATCCGACCCAACCGCACCAGCTCGGGTCTCGGCTATGGTGAAGCCTCCCCGTATCTTTCGTTCTTCGCTCTTGTTTCTGATCGTGTCCATGATGAAGGGGTTGAGCAGCAGCTCCACTTCTTTTTCATCTGCCTTGGTTTTGAAAATCTTGCTTAGCGCAATGGCTCCGTTCATGTCTCGCCCGAACTTGTCCTGGAGTTTCTGTGCTCTTGGGTCATTTCCAGTCAGGACCCTCATGGCCAGCATTAGGTGTCGCGTTTCTTCCTTGGCCATATCCTTCAGTGCAATGTCCACTGGGCCGTTGCCATCTTGAGAGCCTAGAATATTCTTTAGTGTAATGAGGGACAAAAGGTTCCCTTCGTTTGTAGTGGGGTCGGTGTAATCATCAACAAGTTTCATGTTGGTGGCTGCCTGGGCACCAGGTACTAGCTGTCCTGCAGAAACTGGTTGTGCCATTCTGTTTTTTTTTTGTCTCTTGTAGTACCTAGTTGAACAGAAAAAAAAAATGGCGGCGAGGCAGAAGGGGCTTTATGATAGTCCTATTTTCCTCAGAGGTATGGTGGCAAACAAAAAAGGTTTCAGGCCATCTGGATTAGCAGGCTCCGGCTCTCAGGTTGTGAACCACCCTTACAACAAACTATCCAGGAAGCTCTCCGGGATGAAAAGGAGTCGTGCAGCGCCCCCAGGACCAGGGGCGAGCACTAGACCGACTGGTAAGGGTCAACAGCTAAAGACAACTGCACCCGCTACGAACCAGAAGTCGGCTCTACCACAAAAGAAAACCACTAAACTAAGAGACATACAGGTTCTGCCTAAGAAATCCGACCTAGGAGGCAAGCAGGGGGCAGATGGCGGAGCGTTCGGCCAAAAACGCAAAAGGGTGGTCGCAGAAGGGAAAAAACGAATTAAACGCGAACGAGCAGGAGCAGCGTTTTCAGCAGGGGTGGAAGAGGCAAGAAATTTGGATTTGGGAAATATTCTGGAGGCATACGCGTATTCAGGCAACGAAGGAGAGGAGGGAGAAGAAGAAGGCGTTTCAGAAGACTCAGGCGAGTATTCAGAAGAAGAAGCCGAGTATTCAGAAGAAGAAGCCTCAGAAGAAGAAGCCGAGTATTCGGAAGAAGAAGAGCCACAAGAAACACCTCCTAGGGTACGAGCCAGAAATAACTTGCGTGAAGTCCGCGACAGACGAGCACAAGTAGCGCTAGGCCTGGGGAGGTGGTTTCCGCAGGAGGGTGAAGGACCCTCTACTGACGAAGAGGGTCCACGAACGGGGGGTGAGGGTCCACAAACGGGGGATGAGGGTCCAGAGGCGTTCCTAACGGATGAGGACGATGAGTCGCGTGTAAACACGTCTGATTTGGAGTTTGGAGAAGAAGAAGACGAAGATGAAGTGTTATGGAGCGAAGGTGACGAGAAAAAAACTAAGTGGCAAAAGCCTGATCCTAGTCATCCAGACAAAAAAGGGAGCCCTGCGGTCTTAACGGAAGAACAGCTCCCTGACGCGAAAACTAAACCGAAAACTCAGACCCCAAGGCGAGGAACGCCAAGAACTGGAACGAAAACTCAGACCCCAAGGCGAAAAAAACCAAGTGCTGCACAAAGAGGGCCGCCAGCTGTTTCAAAAAGACGGATTGCTAAAAAAATTACTCCGGCTCTTAGAGAACAAAGGGCTCGAAATAAAAGGATTGCCGAAAGAAGAGCGAGACATAAAGAAAGGCAAACAAAAGCAACGGCAGAGCATCAGAGGGGGAGCAATCCTCAGGGGAAACCTAGGAGGAAAGCTAAACCTGGAAAAGGTAAATAAAGTTAATAATCCAAATTTATTTTAGGAATTTTCTTTGGGGCTCTCATGGGGGTGTAATTCTCTTCTAGTCTATCTTCCTTTTCCTTGTATGCGATGCATACATAGTCTCCTACTTTGCTCGGCTCGGTGTTGTCGAAATAATACTTCTTGAACTCCTTTTCCTTCTCGAACAGCTGTCCGAAGTTTTCGTACAGGTGCTTAATAGTCTGGTTGGTTTTTGAATTAAACATGAGTGCGAAGGTGGTCTGCTCTCGCATGATCGGAGAGACAGCTCTTCTGCCAGTTAGGTATTGCACAGCTAGAAAGATGTGAATGTTCAAATGGCGGTAAGTGGCCATAAAATTATTGAACCAATGGCTGGTGCTGTCGATGACCCCCAGCAAGTCATCAAATACCAGGAAGCTTGGATCCAAGTAGCCTTGTTGCTCGTACAACGCCTCCAGGTTTGTAACGTATTGTGTCAGGATCTCCTCGTCGTACCCCTGGAAGATCTTGTCGTCTGGGACAAAATCATACGAGTGTTTGAACTTTGTTTTGACGAACACGATACCAGTCTTGATTGGGTTGATTTCCCGCTGGATCTGGTCTACCAGCAACCACTTAAGAAAATGGGTTTTCCCTCTTTCTGATTTTCCACAAAACACAAACAATTGACCTGCAGTCGGGTCGCTGGCAGTAAACATATCTGCTTGCCGTTGTGCACCTGTGTGTGCAGCCAGTTGTTTCTTGATTTGTTTGGCATGGTCATCGTCGCTGTCGCTAGAGTCGCTGTCACTAGAGTCCACTACCTCTTTCCCTTCCACCAATCGCGTGCGTTTGTTGGGTCTTCGGACTTTATCAAAATTAATATCTATTCCTCGTTTCATTTGGGTTGCTGTAACTTGCGGAGAAAATCTGGATGCCCGTAGGTTTTCATGGCAGCTGTCGCTATGGTGCCTGTGATACCTCCCATAGTCAAGCTTTCCCCGAAGGGTCTACCAGCGGCCTTCCACGCCACACACACTCCCAAGCCCAACAAAGCACCATGCAATTCATGGTTCTGTTCGAATGGAACCAAACTGCTCATAATGTATTAACACAAAATCAATAAGATAATTTTTTTATTAGATTCCAAACATCCATTTGTTTTTGGCTGTAGCCTGTAGAACATCGGACCCAAAATGGACTGCTTTCCATGCAGAGGCTTCTCTCTTGTGCCTCTTTCTAGCAGACGGGGTACTGGAAGCGGTGTGATTGGCATCACGACGTACCCTGTGAGCAGGCCTGGCAGCCCCCTTTGGTGCATGGTGGGCCCCCATATACACACTCCTGTTCCTGGAAGGCATGGTCTTTCTACGTTGGAATTTCTTTGCTTGTCTGCGCCGCTGAAGAACTCCCTTGGACGCCACGTTGGCGTGCGTGTTGTGTGAGATCATCCGTCTTTCAATTTGTTTGTGTTTCCCAGTGACCACATGGTCGTCCACATGTTTCTTACTGCTTATGTATCCACCCATCTCCGAATATAGTAATTACAACAGTTTTTTTTAATATTTCCACGTGTGTCTGGACCACTCGTTACCTTTGTAACGGTCGTTGAATGCAGCCTGGACTCTAGCTTGTGGAATTCGACCTCTGCCACCATACAGTTTGGATAGAGCACCAATGATGTCCCTGGTGCTGGGGTTATCCTTCTTAGTTGATTCAAGCATGTCCAGCATTTCACATTGCCCTTCCAGTAGATCCAACTTGTGCGTGTCAACAGCGTATTGTTTTTGCTCTCTTCCGTATTGCCTACTCTTGACTGTTACCAACCGGTCACCGGATCTGCGAATTCCCTTTTTCCATTCTGGTATTTCCCTACCAACACCAACCTTCCGAAAGAATGTACCAGCGTCAAGCTCTCCTACTTCCTCCACTTCTTCCGGCTGTCTAGCAACCTTTTGGAATTGAGGTCTACCCGCCATGTTAATTTACATACAAACACAGAGTTATTTTTTTATTTAAACAGAGACTTCCCCCCATCCCGCAAAGGAATCGTAATTGGTTTGCTCTTCAGCCACGTCCCTCGTTCCACTGCGTGGAATTTTCCTGTGTCCACTGCGTGAACATGACGAGTATCATCTTTCCCTCTGTGTCGAGAAACCCTAGACCCCGAGGATACTCTGCCGCTGATCACTGGTGCCCCCGTCAACTTGCTTTGCTCGACTTGTCCTTGTTTGTTCCCCATTGATCTTCTTCTTCTTATCAGGGAGATATTTTTTGTGGATGACACCAATCAGTTTAGAGCCGTACCCCAGTAGCCTTAGGTTGCTGGTTTTGAGAGGTACTCCCGCTTCTTTGAGACTGGTCAGCAACTTGTCTCCGGTGGTTCCTCTTTTTCGATTGGGTCTGAACTCTCTCCAAACCTTGTCTCTGGTGGACCATAGTTCAACCACCTTGGTTTCCTTGCCAACCTCCAAAGTTTCCTTGAGAGTTTTGATGGAGCTGAGCGTGCGAAGGGCATCCAGAAGTGTTTTCTTAAGGTCGAAGTTCAACCTAGTGAACTCGGATCTGGCTTTCTCTGGAGTGAGATCGGATCTCTCTGTAACATTGATTGTCTGATAGAACAGAGCAGTGCCAGAGTCGTTCAAGTCATGCCCTAGCACCTTCCCCACCCACACAGTCAGGTTCTGACCACTTTTGCCAAACGACCGGTGACTTACGTTGCCGTAGATTGCTCGTAAGGTGTGGAAATGAATGGTGTCCCCAGTTACCCACTGTAGCATCTTGGAGCCCTCTTTGTACTCTCGGCGAAACGCCTGTCTGATGGGGCCTTTTGAGATGTCGCCTGCTCTTTCCCTGGTAACAAACTTCGGTTCTACCCCTGTAGTTTCGAAGACCAACTCATGGAATTCAGCCCGGCATGACCTCCAGACCTCCAGGAACTCGTCAACCTGTATCCCACCGATCAAAGGTTTAACGATGTTAAAAGTGTCTCCGGTGATGATAGGGATCCCAACCCCATCTTTTTTCTTTGCTAGACCAGCCTGTCGTACCCAATAGTCGACATTTGCACCTGGTTGAATCTTATTGAGGTCCTTCATGATTTCCAGGTCATCTTGTGCAATGCGTCTGAATTGAGACATGAAGATGATTTCAATTTTACGGGCTCCACAGACCAAAGCTAGCCACACAGCTTTGTCTGCCCAACTGCCAGACTGGTCGTCAACGAACTTCCTTTTCCCTCGCTTGACTCGCTCTAGCACACTCTCGAGACTGACATCCAACTGGTCTTCCTGCTTGCGACGGCTTCGCATGTTGTTAAGTTGCTTCTTCTTCTTAGTCAGGTTGGTATCAGAGAGTAGTCCCTCTTTCTGGAACCAGTGTTCTTTCCATTTCTCTCCAAACACACACCGTTTGCCTCTCATCCACAAATCCCGAAGCTTGTTCCATAGCGTGTGTCTTGAGAAGCCATTGGCAGTACCAGCAGTTGACATATTGTGCAGGGCTGCGAGTACAGTGTTGGCGTCTTCTTCTGTGCGGATAAACTCCTGGACGGTAGACACGAAGCATGGGTTCCATGACCTGGGCGAACAACCAATAAAAGTGAAATTCTTGAACTCCAATAGTTTGCTGAGAGTGGCGGATTTTTCAGGGGTAGGGGTGCTGCCAACCTCTTCCTCCCAGAACCCTTCCAGTGCTTTTGGGGGAAGCCACCACCTTCCAACGTCGAGTCTCCTGTCAGTATTTTTAGGGCTCCCTAGGACCTCCCACTTAATCTTGGTTAATTTAGCGGTGTCGAGTCCCAGCTTCACACACCGCTTTATGAAAACATTCTTGTATTTCTTCCACTCTGGGAAGGTTAGCAACCTGGTCTCTCCTCCAATCTCTACTGCCTGTCTCCTTTCAAAGGATGAGCCGTTCGAGACACCAGCCCCCGTAGGAACTGCAGACAGGTCTGGGACTTCTTTGTGATCAGGGATGTTGATTTCATGCTCATCGTCCACGATGAAAGTGCTCCCTGTGAACGAGTCAACAGCAGCTCTTCTGGTGAGGCTTGAGCGGGTGGGAGGCTTAGCTTGCTCATCGGTGACGATACTGGATGTACTATCCGTCGGGTCTGAGACGGGGTCCTCTGTTTCCTCCACGAATTTTTGGATTCTCGCTTCGATCCTCTCTTTCTTGGCTTCCGTTTTATCGGCGCAGTTGGTCTGGCTTCTTGGCTTTGGCTTTGTCCAGGGGTCTTTGGTGAACTTTCCGTCTTTCCCGATTTTCTCACAACCGCATGTTTCCGGGTGGAACCTGGTCCCGTTTGGGCACTTGGTAGATTGCTTTCTCTTCTTTCGGGGGGGGATTTTATCCGACGGTGCTTTGCGCTTCTTGCTTGCCATCTTCTCGGCAGTGCACTTTTTGGCAACACACACTGGTACCGTTTACTTCTGTCTCCTACGGCAACACCGTTCGCGGAACCGTACAAGCGATGAAAGGGCCAATCCAGGAAGTAACAGAAGAACCTCCAGTACACTTGTTGTCTCTGAGCCAGTGCGCTTGATTTAAGAAGACAGTGTTCAAATCTATCCGCCAGCTTCTTTTGGTTAAGCAACAGTAAAAAATTATAGACGACAGATACATAACTAGGAAAGTTGTGTCTGTCCCACAATAACTGCTCCTTTACTTTGTTTTTGACAATGCTCCAAGCGCGATCACAAAGCAAGAACATCCTCTCCAGTGTCTTTGTCATGTCCAAGCCGAGCATCACTGGACGGTACCCAAACATTGCGGCCAGTCTTACAGCGTTTTCCCCCCATGCTCCCTTGCCTTGTCTTTTGAGAGATTTCTTGACAAACTCAGGGCTGCACACAGTTACTCTGAACTTCTTCATTTCTGACCGGACAACGTCTGTAACTTCTTCAGGTATAAGCCCGTTACCAAGGCCTTGCAACTGCCGAAGGACCTCTCGAAATCTGGTAAGCCTTTGATACTGATGGATCTTCATCCAGCCGTTGTAATTGTCTCTTTGCTGCCAAGCGGAGACCAGTGCACTTAGCCCTTTTACCATACCGCACGTTTCGCAATATAGATGTGCCTCCGCTTTATTTTCAATCACCTTCCCTCCACATTCTCCGCACGCAGCGTCGTTTTGGTACTTAGGCGCAGAGTCTCTGGATCCTCCGCTCAGCCTTTCGAAATTGGCCAAGAGAGTGTCGATCAGGTCCTTTCCAGCCTTTCCCCTGGTCATCGCGGTGTATTCATGTTGGCTTATCATTAGGCCGGAACCCTACGGTGGGGTCTGCTGGTGGTGTGTTCACAAAGCCCCAAAATACGTGGGGTGTCCAATCTCCTTGGATGTTTCACCAGATCGCACGGACAGGAAGATGTCGTGTATTGGTTACTTCTGCTCTTTCCAGTGTTCACTTGCTTGGGCGATTGACAACAACCGAACTAATGTGCTTTCTTTAACCTATCTATTAGCGCGACGCAATTACCATCAATTTGTTAACGTTCCACCGGCGCCCCCCCGCGAACTACTACAGATTTTTGGAGGACCCCTTAATATCAAGCAATTCAGAGCTACCGCTACCTTACCAAGAAAGAGACAAAAGGTTGCATACAAGACTTTATTCACAAAAAAGGGCGGGAGAACGAAGAAGATCTGATCATTTCGGGGTCTCGGCTGCGGCCTTCTTCTCCGTTGTAAGCTCGTCAATAAAATTGTCTATCGTGAATTCAGCTTCTTTCGCTTCCTCCTTCTTGCTTCCTTTCGTTCTTCTTTTCTTCTTGGGCGATAACACTCGTGCAGTGAGGGCCTTTCTCTTGAGGGCAGCCTTGCTTGGTTGGACAGGGTCTGCGGTCTTTTCTAGGGGACTTTTTTCTTCACTCGGGTCCACTCGAAACTCCAGCGACCCCAATTGACCCAACTGGTAGCTTAACATCAACGCACCGCCTTCGTTCAAATGGATGTTGACAGAGCTGCTGACACTGTGGGCTTTGGCCACAGTTTTCAGTCTTTTGATTGAAAAGGATTCTTGTTTCTGGCATGCCTTGTTCTTGTGTTTGTAAGGGCCAGTGGAATTGGGAACGAAGCATGGCTTCGTGGTCTCCCCTGGAGTATTGCCGAATGAATGCAAGATAAGGAACTTTTGTTCGCCAGCGTGGTTGGATTGGAACCTCAAATTTTTGGCCCCTCCCCCATGTCGTCTGATGTACTCATCAAATTTGACAGAGGATAGGGTAACAATTGAACTGTATTGAATAGGAAACTCAATTGGTGCAGTCTCTTCTATGTCCAGGATAGGGAACCTGACTTCGTGGTTGCCTCCTCCCTCTCCACCCCAGTGCTTGTAGATTAAGACTGGGTGTGCAGACTCGTAATCTTTCTTTAACAAGGTGAACGATATGATATCACCCTTGGTGACTGATCTCAGCCACCCAGCTAGGCACTTGAAATCTAGCCCGACGCTGACCCTGTCAGTCCAGCTCTTGAACGCCTCTGCCCCGCTTGAAGGGAGACACAATTTAACGTGAATTCCACTGGTTGCCCCTTCTATGTAGACTCCAGACTTGTCGAACGTGATGTTGCCGTCCACCATGATAGGGCTGATAACCTCCATGATCTTGCGGAACTTCTCCCCTCCAGTAGTTTGCCAGTGTAGCATTTTTGCCTGTCTTTTGCTTTTGCCTGTCTTTGCTTTTTGTGTCTTTTGGTGGTAAGCCCACCTCGCAGTTACGATGCTACACTTCGTCACAGTTGAAGTGTACAAGGGTTGGCGGGGGAAATTGAGCCAAAATACAACCGCAAGAAAACAAAGTAGATGTCTTCTCCTTCCTCTGCTGACGAGACTGCAGTCATGGCATTTGAACCTGAAGGGGATGGGAAAGAAACCGATTCCCGTCTGTACGATAGTTTGGCACCGAGTACAGTCCCTACGATCACAGACGGAAAACACGTCGTCGTTTTGCTTCCAAGTCCTCGTTTGACGGGGTTCACTCATTCGTTGCTTAAGTTCGGCTCTCCTGTACGAACAGCATACGGAGGGTACAGGGTGGAAGTGACATACGCGGGCCAGCCACTTCAGTTTCAAACCCCTGTCATGTGTGCCCAGTTTGGATTGAGTACATTCCAGAACAAGACTGGCACAAGCAAGTCGATCGAGCTTTCCTTTTACCACCGACGGACAATGGAACCAGTGCAAAAGTTCTTCAACATCTGCAGGAAGCTGGACAGTGTGACATTGAACACTTGCATTGAAAGAAGGGATAAATGGCTGTCTGGCGTCAGGAGGTCTCACTACGCGAACTCTGAGATCTGGAAAAAGTACTCTGCTATCACGAGAACGAGGGTGAGCAAAGCATCAGGCCAAGAGTATGACCCTAGGCTGTCTATGAAGGTGTGGGAAGGCCAGTCTGTGCTGTTCGGAGAACTGGAGCCTGGAGAAACCTTTGAAGGGGGGGAGCAAACCCTCGAGATCACAGATGAGACTTTTCCAGACAGGACCTGGTCTAAGAGTCAACTGGAGTGTACTGGTTTGTGGCTGTCGAAGGACTCCATCTCCTACGGCTTCCGACTGCTACAAGCACGCATCGTGGCAGCTCCTGATGGAGAAGGGGCCCCAGGGCCGCCTGGATTGAAGAAGCCCAGTTTCTTGTAATAAAAAAACTTTCTTAATTGTATGTAATTCGAAATGTCTAAGAGACAGTGTTGTGGATATAGAAGTGCGGTAGGGCCTGAGGAAGGGGCCAAAGACGGAGCGGATGGAGTGGACGGAGTGGATGGAGTGGATGGAGTGGATGGAACACCAGGGCCCGAGGGGACGGCGTGGGGTTTCTATAGGGATACCCTCTTAACAGACCAGAAAATTGCTCAAAATGTCACAGCTGTCCTCCTAAACAATGCGGATTTTTCGATTACGACCCAGCTCCCAATCAGCAACCACAATTTCTATAACGGCACCACAATTATTCCTGAGTTCCTGGGGGATTCTTATCTCATTGAAATTCGTATTAACACAGAGAATAACAACAAAGACGGCTTCTTTTCTCTGCAATTGAATATCGACGGGATCATCGTCCCTTTGGGAACACAGACTTTCCCCAAGGGCGAGAGTACAGCGCATGATTTCAGCAAAACTACGTCTGTGTTTGTGGGTCAAACCTTCCTGGACAATGGAGGTCAAGTGGAGCTAACATCACTTAAAGGGGAAACCATTGTTCACGAATGTGCTTTCTTGATCAACCGGATTCATTTGGGACGTTAATTTTTTTTATAGTTCTTAATAAAATGGACCCTCAGTGGCATCTACTGGGAAAAGATATATGCGGAATCATAATGAAATTTATATTAAAGTGTGACTACTGTGGTCAAGTCCTCTCACCTGGCAGCAACTCCCATTACTGCGCCACCACAGTCTCCGACTACGTGTCCTTTGACTTCTGCAGACTGGCGTGTCTCTTCAGCCACCCCATAGCCAGGCACACCAGGGTAGCTAGGAGGTTACGGCATCAGCAGTTAGAAAAACAGGAGCGAGATCTCCGGCGACGCTGCCAGGACCAGAGGGAACGTCGTGCCAGCGAGTAGCACCATCGTCTGTTTCATCGCACACCTCGTACTCCCCCCCACGGGACATCTTGACGTACTTGGGGTGCTTCTTGTTACAGCCAACGGGGCAGCCAGGGTCACGAGTGATACGCCTTCGCTTGGACAGACGCTCGATCTTCTTCTCCTTCTCATCGTCGCTCAGTCCTTCGTCCAGGCAGACGTCCATGTAGGTAGTAAGGTTGGGCGCCTCCTCATCAGACTCGTCATCGCTGTAAGTATCACCATCTTCTTCAAGGGGGACTAGGGAGGGAAACCGGTGCAGTCCCATGGAGACGGCCCACGCAAGACGTTGCCTGGCCAGATTGCGCACCAAACAAGCGGTCTGCCCCGACGAATCTCCAAAATCACGCCTGGTGATCAGCAGGTGCCGCTTGACAGACTTGACGAACGACTGTATGCTGGCCCGTTGCCAAGTTCCAACCCTGTTCTTGTCACACCACTCTGAGAACTCTGCAAACAGCTGTGGGATCGTCATGAACTCGGTTTCCACACTCCACTCGGCACGGCTGGTGGTCTGGAGCTTGGTCAGGATGAAGCGAGCACTGTTGTCGATACTCTTGATCTTCTGGTCAGCGGTACAAGCAGTGACAGGGATGTCCATGCGAGGGTTGAACTGGGCGAACTGGCCAGAGTTCCAGATAAAATAGTGGAAGTAGGCGATGAGCTGGGGAGGAATGTCGAGGAGAGCGTCGAAATGCTTCTTGGCGGCTGCAGTCTGGATCCCCGCATACTTGCTGCTGGGGTAGAAGCAGGCGTACCTGCGTTCGGTGGCGTCAATGGGAAGAACATGCCGACCAAGGTTCGAGATGACCACGAGGTTGTGCCTTGACACCATCGTGAGCATGGGGTGGTAGAGGGGGCGAATGTTGATGCTCTTGGCAGTGACAAGACTCTTAAGGTGGCCTTGGTCCTTCTTGGTCCCTCCGTAGGTAGCTTCTTCAGAGATGACCAAGATCTTGAACCCGAGGTGGGCATTGAACGTCCCAGTCAGCTCGTCTGACTTGGTAAGGGTACAAGCGTGAAGGAACCCCAGTATCTCGGCGTACATCTCCAGCACTACAGACTTCCCTGCGCCGTGGTCTGACATCACCAGTAGGGCAGTCCCCACCTTAGACTTGTGGCGCATTATCCAGGTAAACCAGTTCATCAAGTAGTCGAAGTGGGAGCGATATCCATCTGCAATGATGTGAAACATGTGGTTCAGCCATGGTTTGAGCTCCTTCAGGACTCTCTTGTCACTCCAACCCCGACGCCTGACAAAGGCTTTGGCAGCTGCCTCGTCGATGGCGAAATTCGACCATAGGTTGAACTCCCTGGGGCCCACTTTGCTTTGGTCAGGCTCAAAGACAACCCTGTCAAAGATCTGCCTTCTCCCCCACTTGAGCCACAGATCCACAACATCCTTGGTCTCCCAGATGACTTCCTTCTTCTTTCCTTTGAGTCGAGGAACGAGGACTTGGTACGCAGACATGGCTTGGACGAAGTTGTTTTTGTCTCTGGTGACCCACTCAGTGTGAACTAGGTTACACTCCTCAGCTGTCATGTCCCCTCTCTTAGGAAGGTTCGTGTGCCTCGTCCTTCTGTCTGCATACAGGACCCTCTTCTCGTTGATCTGTACCCAGTCAGCAGCCACAAGATCAAGGTAGTCAGCCCTTAGAGAATTCACCATCTCCTTGTCTGGTTCGTTTTCATCGAACTTCTCCCGGAACTTGGACAGCAACTCATCGTAGTCGATTTGAAATTGCTTGATTGTAAGCACGTCTTCCAGCTTGACGTCGCCTTCTTGTTCGTCTTCGGGTGCAGCGGAGTGCTCATCGTAGGGCGCTCCACACTCCGTCTTCGAATCGCTATGCTTCGAATCGATCTTCGAATCGCTGTCCTCCTCAACAGGGCGTAGAAACGTCGGGACCTGCGAATGGTTCACAGGTAAACATGTACATACAAAAGAAAGACTATCTAGTGGGTTTGTTAGTTCAAATCTTTCTGGGTACCTTTTTTTTCTCCTGGAGTTCTCCAGCGACGGAGAAGGGGAGATCGGGCATAGCGAACCGAGTGGGGCAATCGGCAGAAAAGCAAGAAAATATGACTGACTTCCCGTGGATGGTGATCCGCGCGTTGTTGCTGGCATGATCGCCACCAGCGGCGCAGGTGTGCTTGCCGTCGTATCTGACGTAGAGCTTGGTGCTTCCCCTCCAGTCCTTTCCAGAGTAGCTGACGTGGAGGTTACAGCCAGCCGTTTTCAACAGCCGGCCCTCTACCAAGGCCATGGCAGCAGTTTCAAGATGGGATAGAGGGGCATCGACGAGAGCTTCAACTGGGCGTCCGCGTTGCCTGGACGAGGAGGAAGAGCTGGGTGTGTTAAACCCTGGACAGTCTACTAGCTTTTTCTCGGGGGTCGCAAAGAGCTCCGGTGTATGGGCGAGGGACGCGAGGATGATGTCAAATCGAGGCTCTGCATCAGTCACCCGTTCTCCTTGGAAAATGATGGGGAGCATAGGGGGTTGCCCCGGCTTTGCCGAGTAAGGCGTCTTGAGCAGCGCGTTGGGGTGATAGATCGAACAGTCTGCAGCGTGCTTGTATCTGTCTTTATCGTCGCGCCAACACACGGCGTTAGCCAAGTCGTAATGTTCATGGAAAGGGTCTTTAGCTTCTAGGATGGACTCCACGTAGCGTTTGTAGTGCTTCATTAGATTGTTGCACTGCTTGACGTCCCTGAAGACGACCGCCTGGGCATCAGCGTGAACAGATGTCTTGTTCTTGCGGATACAGTGGCTGATGAGCCATTGGTCTTTCGCTGGAGCCACGCCACATTTGTCTATCATCACAGCAGTAGCGATTGCCAGAACAGACTCAACAGTAAGAGATTCTTCAGGCCTGTCAGGCCTAGAGTCGTCGATATCGATAGACAGATGACATGGAGCCCCATCACGGAATATGGTGGCAAATCGACGATCGCCCACCGCAGCAGACAGCATACGATTAACTGATACAGAAACATCTCCGTCCGCGAAATACGGTCCATTGCCCTTGGCTGGTTTGAATAAAGCGGAGTAATATTGTAGCTTTTGTGTCCCGTTGTATTTGGAGTTTCCAGATGGGAAGAACTTCTTTTCCATCCCGTTTTGCGAGAGCGCGTCCTCCAGGCAGTTGCTAGCATTCCGAGACTGGTCGCTTGGCTTGGATACTAGAAGAGGGTATGCCTTGCCAGTCAGTGGTGGGTAGCAGATCAGACACAGAGGGCACTTGAGAGACAATGTCTTGCCACAGTCTAAGCACTGCATTTTTGAAAAGATTATACATTGCCGCAAGAACGTTGTGTACAGTTACAGAACCAAACTTCGAAACTTCGACAGATTAACATACCGCGCGCCTGTTAGGTGGAGTACGGACTGCAACTTTTTTGCATTTTCTACAAACTTTATTTTTTTTTTT
>Ga0075467_10000865_pt1 | contig 24727 bp, 20 predicted proteins | sample DEB08_DNA_9_FD_75067 | JGI IMG/M metagenome (GOLD analysis project Ga0075467, IMG submission 75067) | Aqueous microbial communities from the Delaware River and Bay under freshwater to marine salinity gradient to study organic matter... | ecosystem: Environmental > Aquatic > Marine > Coastal ... | reverse complement strand
ATCGCTATCGCTATCGCTATCGCTATCGCTATCGCTTGTCGCCTGAGCATCATTTTGTTGACTGACATCGGCTTTCTGCCCACTAATCGGTTGTGAGTCATTGTTATCACATGCGGCTAGGCATAGGCAACAAGCGAGTAATAGGGAAAGTAGCTTCATTTTAATAATGGCTCTGTTTTTAAATAGTGCACCAACTTACAGGGGCTTAATCAAGCTGTAAAGTCGGTACATGAAATCGCCACTCCGTGTTAATGTCCAAGAAACCATTAATTGACCCCATTTACTTTGATAAACGTAATAAAATCACAGAAGAGCGCGGTGCTGTATGGTCTCGCCGCCGTGCTTTGCTGGTCGACGGTCGCCACCGCCTTCAAGTTAAGCTTGAACTACATTACCCCACTGCAGTTGATACTGTTGGCGTCGGTAGTTTCGTGGCTGTTCTTAATCACCACATTGCTGCTGCAAGGCCGAGCTCGGGCGCTGTTTGGCTTAAGTAAAAAAGACTATGCGTGGTCGTTTATTTTTGGCCTGATGAATCCAGCACTCTACTACTTATTATTATTTTCAGCTTATCATGCGCTACCCGCCCAAGAAGCTCAGGCATTAAACTACAGCTGGGCGATAGTGATGACACTGTTGGCGGTGCCCTTGCTGGGTCAGCGTTTGAGTCGTTTCGACCTAGCCGCGGCCGCATTGTGCTACTTTGGTGTGCTAATGATTGCCACCCGAGGAGACGTTCTGGGCTTGAATTTCGCTAATATTAAAGGTGTTGCCTTAGCCTTAGCGAGCACCGTTGTTTGGTCTTTATATTGGATTCTAAATCAGAAGGATCAGCGTCAACCGATCGTCGGTTTGTGTTTGAATTTTAGTTTCGCATTACCGATCATTATCATCGCAGCCTATATTACTGGTGATCTAGGCTCACTTTTTAATTCGCCTTGGCAAGCGCTCATGGGCGGGTTTTATGTTGGTGTCTTTGAGATGGGCTTGGCCTTTATACTCTGGCTTAAGGCAATGAAGTTGGCGGAAAATACGGCGAAAATCGCCAATTTGATTTTTATATCGCCATTCTTATCGCTAATTTTTATTAGTGTTTTACTCGATGAGGTCATCTTGCCCAGCACCTTGTTTGGTCTTTGTTTAATTATTGCCGGCTTGGTGGTGCAGCAATTGTTTGCAACGCCGAAAGAAACAGTTCGGGCGTAGCGAGTGAATTGAATCGGTCTACACGGATCAAAAAAGCGAAAAGATAGGGTATAGTTTGTCCATGAAAAAAGACACCATATTAGTCGCAGCCGGTCGCGATAAAAAGTATACCGGCGCAGCCGTCAACCCGAGAATAGTCAGGGCGTCGACCATCGTCTTCGACAGTATGTCCGAGATGGCGAAAGCCGGAAGTCAACAATCTTATCTTTTTGATGGCGAGAGTAATACCAGTGAGTATTATGGTCGCCGAGGCACGGCTACGACTTTCGCATTTAACGATGCCATGTGTGAACTTGAGAACGCCGCAGGCAGTTATGTTTACTCTTGTGGAACGGCGGCAATTACCAGTTGCTTATTATCGTTTCTAAGCGCCGGTGATCACTTGTTAATGGTCGACTCGGTATATCAACCAACTCGGGATTTTTGTCATGGGACACTCGCGCGAATGGGCGTAGAGGTCAGCTATTATGATCCTATGATTGGTAGCGATATTGCTACCTTAGTGCGCAAAAATACCCGAGTAATTTTTCTTGAATCGCCAGCTAGCTTGACCATGGAAGTTCAAGACGTGCCGAGTATTGTAGAGATCGCAAAGCAGCATGACATTGTCACCATGATTGACAATACCTTTGCCACCCCGCTTAATTTTAAGCCGCTGGACTTTGGCGTTGATGTCTCAATACACTCGGCGACCAAATATATTAATGGCCATTCCGATGTAATGCTTGGTGTCGCCAGCGCTAACCAACGACATTGGCCACAGCTAATGAAGCGCAGCTACGAGTTAGGCCACTGTGCCTCGGTGGATGATGTTTATACAGCGCTGCGTGGTGTTCGAACTTTAGGTGTCAGGCTGCGTGAGCATGATCGCAATGCAATGACAGTTGCACGCTGGCTAGAGCAACACGATTTGGTCGAGCGTTTATTGCACCCCGCATTCGAGTCGTGCCCAGGACATGAGTTTTTCAAACGAGATTTCTCAGGCGGGAATGGTTTGTTCTCGTTCGTCTTAAGCGATAGCAATGGTAGGGCGGTCGCGGCGATGGTGGATAATATGCGGCATTTTAAAATGGGTTTTTCATGGGGTGGTTATGAGAGCCTTATATTGCCGGTTGGCAGCTCACCTGCGCAGCGAACTGTTGCGCCTTGGTTGCTAGACAGGCGGCTGATTCGTTTGCATATCGGCTTGGAAGATACACAAGACCTAATCGATGATTTGAGCGATGGGCTAGACCGTTTAAGAGGGGCTTTATAATGTCAGAATGGCTAACCTTATTACCAGCAACCGTCGCTATCGCCTTTGTTTTGTGGCGAAAAGAAGTGGTTGGCGCATTGATCCTAGCGGTCTTTACGTCGGAATATTTACTTGGTATTCAATCGGCAAACTACTCTCCATTTAGCGGTTTTATTCAGTCAATTGAGCGAGTTATATCAGTGCTTACCGACGCAGGTAACGCCAGAATTCTAATGTTTAGTATGCTGATAGGCGCAGTGTTAGCGTTCATGCGCTTTTCAGGCGGCGTTAACGCCACCGTCCAAAAGATGGTCAACAGCGGTCTTGCCAGTACTGCTCGGCGCACCGGTTTGATGACGTTCTTTACCGGTGTCGTGGTGTTCATTGAGTCGAACTTGAGTGTTTTAACGGCGGGCATCGTGTCGCGCGGATTATTCGATAAATTTAACATGAGTCGCGAGCGTTTGGCTTACATTATCGACAGCACGTCTGCGCCGATTTGTATTTTGATCCTACTCAATGGCTGGGGTGCATTCGTGCTTGGTATTATTGCGCCCTATGAAACCGAGCAATCGGCGGTGAGTATTTTATTGGCTACAGTGCCGTTGAATATTTATGCGATCTCCACGCTGCTTGTGGTGTTTTATACGGTGTGGACCGGCAAGGTTTACGGCCCAATGGCTACTACAGAGACAACCGCTAATAATTCGGCAGAAGAAACAAAATCCAGTGAAATTGAGGTTCAGGGAGGTCGAGCGAAAGACATGTTAGTGCCGCTGGCGGTTATTGTTTTCGGCATGATCGGCTTTATGTTTTGGACCGGCAATGGCGACATTATGGCCGGCAGTGGTTCAGCCTCAGTGCTCTACGCGACCATCGCTGCATTGCTCGTCTCCTTTCTGATGTTATTGAGTCAACCTCGATTTAGCCATCGCCAATTAGTCAACGAAGGCTTCAAAGGTGTGGCCGAACTTCTACCATTAGTAGCGATTCTATTAATGTCGATTGCCTTAGGCGCGAGTGTCAAAGAGCTCGGTACAGGCGTCTTTATTTCTGGCTTAGTGGCTGATTATTTGCCGCTATTTTTAGTCCCAGCGGTGATTTTTATCGCCGGAGCGTTTGCCTCGTTTACCACCGGCACATCTTGGGGAACCTTTGCTTTGTTAGTGCCGATCGCCATGCCGATTGCGATTAATTTAGATTTACCACCTTCGTTAGTATTGGCAGCGGTACTTGGTGGCGGGGTGTTCGGTGATCATTGTTCGCCGGTCTCTGACACCACTGCGGTGTCATCATTAGCGGCTGGATGCGACATTCTTGACCATGTAAAGACGCAACTTCCATACGCACTGTTTTGTGGGGCGATTACAATTGTCGCTTATATCGTTATGGGTTTGGTTGCGGTGAGTTAGGTTTCTAGGTTAAACAGCCTACGTTAGCGTATGTGGGATGAGTTATTCCGAGTTCTCTGTTAGGAAAATGCCGTCATGTTAAGCGAAGCGGGTATCCCGTTGGTCGCGTTATAAAACTAATTCTCAACTTTATTAGTTTATTTCATCTCACGCACCACTTTTCATCTATCTAACAATTTGAGCCTGCACCCCTTTAGTGCAGGCTGAGATCAAGGGTGGCCAAACACTTCAAATAGAATGCACGATTATGGAAAATCGTCATGCACCAAATTATTGCTTCATATATGAGCAAGTTATGTTGAGAATAAAAATTCTTCATTGTTAAAACCGATGATCGGCGTTTACCGTTTAGCTGTGGCCGAAACCACTTTCAAATAAAAGCAGGTTCGGATGTTTAGTACCACTTAACCTAAATGCTATCGCAGGAAGTTTTATATGTCTTATTTTCGAATTATTGGTGTTTTATCAGTTTTCCTTTTTAATTTTTCAAGTGTCCACGCGACAAGCGTAGACAAGGATCTACAACGGTGTGCCTCTGCGGCGTTACAAGAGCGCGGGCAATCAGCCAAGTCCATTTCGGTCAACAATAGTGGCCTAACCCAGAGTGATCTGGATCACGACCTTTCAAGTCGAAAGCTGCAATATCGTATGCACCTGGCTAATACCGTGTCAGGTGAAGACTTAGGCGAAGTTACCTGCACTATGAACAGTCTAGGCGAGTTAGTGTCAGCCGTTTTTGATCGCTAGACTTTTGTTAAACAATGCAAAGAGTGAAACAGTACCAGTTTGAGCGAGAGTTTAATCTCGCTCAAACTGGTTTAAGTGAAAGGGGTAGGTAGTATGGATAAGAATAATAGAACGTGCCAACGGCTTTATGGTATCTCTAGAATCGATTGCGAGCGACAGAACGCCCATGCTTGGCGAGTTAGCTTGCGCCGCTACGGTAAGCGGTTTGCAAAGAATTTCACCGATAAAAAGTACGGTGATAGAGAGTTAGCCTTGGCTGAAGCAATGGCGTTTAGAGATCAATTTTTGCTCGAAAATCCGCCGATTAGTCGTAAAGATTTTTGCAGCATCAAGCGTCGTAACAATAAAACTGGAATCACCGGCGTTTACAAATACCGTAAGACGTATCAGCTAAAGGACGGAACCATCAAAGAGTCTTGGTATTGGGAAGCTAACTGGCCGGACATCGATGGCACAAGCATTAGTCAATCGTTTGCTATCAATCGATTTGGTGAGAAATTAGCAAAGAATATGGCGATTGAAGCAAGAGATCTCGGTATGCAAAATGTTGAGGGCACGTTTTGGGCGGCTGAACGGGGAAGCGTGCATGCTGCTAGCAGTTCATTTTAGTCGGTTTCTGGGGCGTGTGCTCTTACGGAGTTAGAGAGCTGTTGTATGGAATTTGAAACTTGGCCTGACAACGCTTGCTACTAAAGTTGGACTTAACCGTCATACTCCAAGGCAGGCTGAGCGCTCTTGAGCGCAGCCGAAAGACTAGGTGCCCCTTGAGGGTATCCAAAATTCAAACGTAATTGAAAAGAATCTGATCATGCATTGAGATTTTTCACATAAAAATTAAAAAATGGAAACCGATTTAGAGCCCTCTAATAAAAATGATCTTCGACGTTTGGAAACGGGATCAAATAGAACTCGTGGCGACCTACAAGACAGAGATGCCCACTACTGTCGGTCTTGCTTTATCGGTTTGCGAGCGCTAATAATGTGATATCCATATTGTGATCGATGCAATCCCATTAACATGCCAAAAACGGGAGCGACGAAATGCCCCATTTCAATTTTCATGTCACTCTTGTTAAGAAATATCTTACTGAAGAAATACTTAAGCGATACCCAAGGAACATACATTACACTTAGGGCTACTCGCCAAGAAGCGTCTTGCACTTGTATATCTTCATAGCCAATATCTCGCATTGCCTTTACAAACACATCAACACCTGCAAAGTCATCTAGCATCCAGCCTTTGCAAACTTTGCGGTAGAGGAAGTTAAATAAGCGTGTATGTTTTTCACCTTTCGTAAAGCCATCGGCAACGACTAGGCGTGCGCCGGGCTTGAGAATACGAAATGACTCTTCTAAAAAGCGGCGTTTGTCTTTACCTTTGTCATAACAACTGCTTTCTAGAGCGTACGCACCGTCAATGCTTTGATTTGCTAATGGTAGCTTACAATAATCCATTAGCTCGAACGTTAACCTCTCCTGAAACTCTCGATCAGTCGAGAGTTCTTTAGCTTTCTTAACTTGCCAAGGAACGATGGTGGCACCGATGACGGTGACTAATTCGGTATTGCTAACTATGAAACGACCACTGGCGCCAACGCCACAGCCCAAATCAAGCAAAGTATTAGCTTTATTCAACGATAGTTGCAGGCGACTTAAAGCCTGATTATTCATCTCGTCAAGCATAGCTTCTCTATTGAAGGGATTAACGCCAAGGCGAAAGTATCCAAAATGCATATTGAAGCGTCGGCTCCAAGGCTCGTAATCCATGCCTGCTTCAGAGTAATAATCGATGATGCCTTGTTTATAGTTTGACGGAGAGGTCGGTGTCGTATTTACCGTGTTGATCATTGGCTTCTCCTCCATAAAGGGAAAGTGGCGTTTATAAGTAAAAAAATGCCTGTCAATATCAGCGCTAAACCAGCGCTGATTTGTTTTAACAGGCTCTAATTTACTGTTTGCGATGCCAAAAATCTTCTCGGTTTATAGAGTAGAAGTAAGTCAATTAGTAATTAATATGACTGCTTAGCGTTTATATCTATCCTTTCTTGTCTCAATTGACTTAGTCGTTCATTCAAACATAGACAGCTAATGTATTTTCTTGCTCCCACTCTAAATATTACTAAGCCTCCAACTCTTCCCAGCGAACAAAGTGCTGGTCTAATTGATCTTGCAGCTCTTTCAAGTCGGCTCCAGCTTGACTAACGATAGCCTTGTCTTGCTGATAGAACTCAGGCTTTGCCATTTCCAGAGTAAGCGCTTCAATTTTTTTCTCTAGCTGGTCTATTTGTTTAGGCAGTTGTTCAAGCTCGCGCTGTAGGTTATAGCTTAGTTTTTTGGCTTTGGGTGCAATAGCGGCGGTGGGTGCTTGCTTTTTTTTGGGTTCGGCTGCTTGCGAGTTATCACGCTTTTGTCGTAGCCAGTCTTCGTAGCCGCCGATATATTCGTGCACTTCGCCGTCGCCTTCAAATGCGATGGTGCTGGTAACAACGTTGTCTAAGAAGGTTCTATCATGGCTTACCAGTAATAAGGTGCCGGTGTAGTCCATCAATAGCTGTTCTAGTAACTCTAGGGTTTCGTAATCTAAGTCGTTGGTTGGCTCATCGAGTACTAAGAAGTTAAATGGCTGAGTAAACAGCTTGGCTAACATCAGTCGGTTGCGTTCGCCGCCTGATAGTTTGGCGGCTGGTGCGCGCGCACGCGATGGGCTGAACAAGAAGTCTTGTAGGTAACCCATGATGTGTTTGGTTTGGCCGTTGATGGTGATTTCATTGTTACCAGAAACGTTATCTTGAACGCTTAAATCATCGCGAATCGCAGAGCGATGTTGATCTAGATAGGCAATTTCTAAGTTAGTGCCTATCTTGATTTTGCCACCGTGTGGCTTGTTTTCACCGGTTAGGATTTTGATCAGAGTTGACTTGCCACAACCATTGGGGCCGATAACACCGACTTTATCGCCGCGTAGAATACGACACGAAAAATCTCGCATAATCACTCGGCCATCGAAGCTGGCGTGCAGGTTTTCAGCTTCTATAACGACTTTGCCAGACTTGCCGCCACCGGCGTTCAAATTAATATTGGCGGTGCCTTGGCGGTCACGGCGTTGGTTTCGCTCATCACGCATTTTCTTCAGTGCTCGCACTCGGCCTTCATTACGAGTACGTCGGGCTTGAATGCCTTTGCGAATCCAGACTTCTTCTTGAGCTAGCCGCTTGTCGAACTTGGCGTTGACAACATCCTCGTCTTCTATCGCTTTGGCTTTGGTCTCAAGATAGGTTTGAAAATTGCCGGGGTAGGAGGTTATTAAACCGCGGTCTAGTTCGATAATGCGGGTCGATAGTTTGTCAATGAAACTACGGTCGTGCGAGATAATTATCATCGTCACGTTGAGCCCAATTAACAGCGTCTCTAGCCATAATATTGTCTCGATGTCGAGGTGGTTGGTTGGCTCATCGAGTAATAAAATATCTGGCTGTTTGACCAGCGCTCGGGCCATTAACACTCGACGCTTCATGCCGCCAGAGAGTTGGCCGAATTGCATTTCTGGGTCTAGGTCGAATCTTGAGCACAAGGTTTTAACCTGCACATCAAGCCCCCATGCTTCGAGCTCAGTGACTACTGTCTGTGTGTCAATGTCGCTTTCGCCGGCTAAGTAGTAATCGGCTAGCGCTTGACCAAGCCTTTCATCGCCTAGTGCTACCACGCTACGAATATCAAAATCCAAATCACTCGGTACCTCTTGCACCAAGCGCCCGACAATCGTACCTTGCTGTATTAGTAGCTCGCCGTCGTCAGGTAATAACTTTCCGTCGATCATTCTTAACAAGGTTGACTTACCGGCACCATTTCGACCAATCAAGCCGATGCGCTCGTTAGCTTCGATAATCAAGTTAGCTTGGTCTAAAATGGGGTCAGCGCCGAAGGCGACGCTTACGTTTTTAAGGTTTATTAACGACATGGGATGGCTATTGAAAGCGGGTTTGTAAGTGGCAAAATCGGCCAGATTGTATCACTAAACGCGAGCCCACACCTTAGCCTCGAGGTGATATGTTGGTGTTCTATCATTGATTTGCGATCGCTTTTTTCGGCTACCGCGCAAGACTCTCTGAGACACTTAATATTTTTTGGCCTGGGTTTAATTCCAATGAGATTGCTAGGTGAGGCGTTCTCGTGTCGATATTGTCAACCTTGGCTGACCTATTTGACGGCCAATCAATAGCCGAAGTTTGTCATCGAGATGTCTGATGCTGTTATTCAGCAGCAAACATCATAAAGCAAAGACTTAACCTCTTTATCTGTAAAGTTGTAGGCGCCCAGCCCTCCTACCCACCAAACAGTGGTTGCCCAGCGATGGCTATTAAAAACGATACGACACTAAACCCGGTCAAAACCAATGTTGCAACGATCATTACTGACTTAGAGCGCCAATTTAGCCTGTCACTGATCAATCCGATCAATGGCAAAATCTGCATAAGGTGGGTTGCGATAAAGTGCGGTATGCGCAAATCGCCAACACTACGGGACCACCCGACAATCGGCACCGTACTGACTTGGCCTATTTCCTGACCTATATAATGTGACCCAGAGATAGACATATAGCCCGCAAAAACTAAGGTTAGTATTGAGCCAAGGGTTAAACCAATTATCGAGCCCCAACGTAGGCCTAAATTGGCGTCACCGATCTTTAAATTGCTGGCTATAGATTCGGTTTGAGCTAGGCTATGCCGACTAAAGCGCCAAATCATTACACCAAGCACAAACGACACTGCAACCAAGAATAGTGCGCCTATCCCCATCGCGCTGTACATAGCCGCTTCGAAGCCAGTTTCCGAATTAAAATGAGACTGCCGCCCCCTCCCTGCCTGAATACTTATATAAATAAGTTCAAACATGGCGGAAAACACACCCGCATAGGCAAAAAATGTGAGGGTTTTAGTCACACGATATTGGCGGCTGATTTGTTGGGCTAATATCGCTAATGTGAAGAAATGTATTGCCAATGATAGGGCAAATTTAATCGGCTTATGCCAAATTGGCGAGCCTTCAAACAGCCTTGGGTCAAATGCCTGCGCCGGTACCAATACAAATACAAAAGCCGTCATGAGTAAGCCACACATCACCCATAAACGGCTTGTATTGTCTTCTTCAAGCCGAAACGGCAATGCCGGAAATGAGTTAACATTTCTTGGTGTGATTATCAGTGAGTTTAACTTAAACATGTTGAGCACCCTCAAGAACCACACCGGCGCGATTGGGCGTTTCAGACTCGTCTACTGCTTCACCGATCTTGGGGGTGTCAGCCTCCATTGGGGTTGTGCCATTTAGAAACCCGGTGCGCGTTATGAAGAACAGGATAAGTCCAACCGGACCAAACATGAATGTCGCTAAAAATATCGGAGCTTGAATCATGCGAGACATACCTAATTGGTCAGCGTATTGCGCTATCCAGGCACCAATAAACAGGTCAAACGCTAGATAATGAACCCAGCCGGCCAGCAACATATAGTCGTTGCTAAACAATGCGCGAACACCACTTAGGGAATTGTAATCACCATCATTAATAAAGTACTGGCTAAGAGCCAGGCCGGCGTATAACAAGCTTAAGCTAAATGGAATCGCATATTGGGCGATGAAAAATAATGGCTTTATACGCCTTGGTAGAAATATAAGAATAATCCACCCTAGCATTGCCAATTGGCCTGCTAGGCTAAACCATTCGTTGGCCGATAGCCCCGTTGTTACTATTTCGCTTACTTGCATGCACTCGCCTTTTTATCTGTTTGAAATGAATTACTTGAGAGTTTTTCAATTCAAACAGATAAGGCCGCTAAAGGCGTCCGAATCGATCAAACAGGACGTACAGCTCGGCCGAACTGTACCTTTGCAGCTAGTTAATCAGAGGCTTCTTAAGAACAAGCTGGCTTCTATATTGGCTCGGCGTGTGTTTAGTGATTTGTTTAAACACGGCATTAAACGTACTTTTGGATGAAAAACCAGAGCTCATCGCTAGATCTAAGATCTTTAGAGATGGGTCGTTTTTTAATTTTTCACAGACATGATTAATACGATATTCATTTACAAAGCGATAGAAATTCTTACCGTCGTGTTGATTGAGTACTTCCGATAGATGGTGACCACTAACGCCCACTGCGTCGGCAAGGCGAGTCAAGGTGAGTTGGTTGTCAAGGTAGCTTTGATGTTGATTCATGTGCTGCTGTACATGTATTAAAAGCTGACTACGCACTTCTGGATCAAGTGCTCCGCGTTGGGCTTGATCTTCGGGTTCACCGCTAAGGTCATCTTTTAAGTTGGTTTCATCTAATTCGCTATCGGTCTGGTGCGCCTTGCCATTGTTAAATGCGTTTTGCTCTTTAGAAAATAGTTCAATGGTAAATAATTGAGGGTTTCGCCACTGGGCCAAGCCAATGCTGTAAATTAAAACCGTAATCAAAATATCGCCCACAAAGAAAAACGCGAATGTATGGCCATACGTAACCCCCATAAGTTTCAGCGTCCATATAATGCAATCTAAAGTCAGCAAGCTCCATAACCAAGTAAATACAGCTGGATTGTAACTTGACAGTGTTTGAGACGCCTGACTTTGACTTCGCCAAATTAAGTTGGCACTTAAGGCCAAATAAACGAACGCCTGGATAAATAATATTGACTGCGCTATTTGTACATTTAATGTCGGCCGTGCGTGGTTTATAACAAAATGTAGCTTCTCAGAGGGCGACGCCAGCAGAATATCTAGGTTCAACAAATAGCATAATACAAACGGAATAAAGTGGAGTAGATCTCGCCACTTTAAGGCGCTATCAACTAAGGCGTAGCGGCAATACAGAAACAGCAAGGCACCGTAACTTGCCGGGAGAAAAAAATGCCACCCAATCAATCCCGTAAATATATTTATTTCACCGGCCATCGTAATAAAGTTGGCCAACAAACTTAGCGCTAAAAATAGACACCAGACTCCAAGGATACGACTTGCAATACTAGTCCTAAAGCTAAATAGGAGAAGCGAAGCCAGCAATATTCCCTGAAAACTTCCTATGACATAAAGATAGTGTTGGTAGATAGGCATCGTTACTTCTTATTCTCAACGAGATAAGCTGATTAGGCTTTTGGATTATAGTTGGAAAGGAGTTGGGCAGGGACGGGCATAGCAACAAGTCTTGCAAATAACGCAAGAAAGTGCAATTCCATAATCACCCTCGTTCATTGTTGATCGACTCGCTCTAAGCGAAAACGCACGACACATTTTGAGCATCATTTTGATTGCTGGGTTGGCTCAGAGCAGATTGCTTGGTTTTGTATCAATAATCAATAATCAATAATCAATAATCAATAATCAATATTAATCTTTGAATGTTGCTGTAGTGATAACATTGGCTGTTAAGAAATTTGGATAATGCGTTATGGTTCGAGCTGCTGCTTCTTTAAACACGGCGACGCTTGAATCAAAGCAAAAGCAGTAACGTCCATTTAATTAATGTAAATCAATAGCTCAGTCTATTTTTTGCGTCTAAAAAGGATCACTTAAGGTATGTTGGTTGAACAAATTGCGGTAAATAATAGTCTCAGGAACTACATGTACTTAGTTGCCTGCCCAGAAACGCGTGAGGCAGTGGCGATTGATCCGTTGGATCATAGCCTACTTTTGAGTCGGGCTAAGCAGCTAGGTTGGGATATTCGAGGTGTGATCAATACCCACGAGCATCACGATCACATCGGCGGTAACGAGCCGGTGATCGCGGCTACCGGTGCAAAACTCTATGCGCATGAAAAGGCCACTGACAAGATTGCTAATGTCGATGTGGGTTTGCGTGCTGGCGATACGGTGCAGGTGGGTACAAGCGTTGAGTTGATCGCCTTAGACACACCTGGGCATACCTTTTGCCATACTTGCCTATATGCTATGGGTGATAGTGATCAAGCGCCGGCTCTTTTTAGCGGTGATACCTTGTTTAACGCTGGGGTTGGCAACTGTCATAACGGCGGTAATCCGCAGACCATGTATCAAACATTTGTTCGCCAGTTATTTGTCTTGCCCGATGAGACGCAAATATACCCAGGTCACGATTACATCGAAAATAATTTGCAGTTCACCTTAGATCGCGAGCCTGGCAATGCGGCGGCCAAGGGCTTGTTGGCTGCAATACAGCAATGGCAGGGCGACACGCACTTCATCTCGAATATTGCCATGGAGCGCTTGGTTAATGCATTTTTTCGTTTAGAAAATTCAGAAATCATAGATCTACTAAAGCAAAAATTTCCTGAGATTGGTGATCACCCGAATCAAGAAACTGTTTTTCTTAAGCTGCGAGAGTTGCGTAATCATTGGTAGTTAGCCCGGCTTTCGGCTGTAGTGCTGCGTTCAAGTTTGACAGTCGATCCTGAGGTGGCCTTGGGTCGTGCAAATCCATGCGTTAAATAGCAGTTCCTTCTCCTTTAAGTTGAACTTAATTTACGATTTAGGCGAGGCTCGATCTCTAATTTGAGCTTAGCCTCACTCGATAGCTGAATAATGATTATAGAATTCGATACTTTTGCAAAAAAAAGGCCGTCTTTTTTACTCAAAGCTCTATAATCAGCGCCTTGAGCGGTGATATTGAACAGCCTTGAGCGATGCTATTTGCATTGCTTGAGCCGTGTTGCTAAATAGTAAATTGTATCAATAAAACCTATAGCCCAACTCTACAGCAGAGCAGAGCCTGCTAAGTAATAATTTAGTTACAGAAATATCGGAGAAGAACAATGTCGTTTGAAGATCGTGATGGATTTATTTGGATGGATGGTGAGTTTGTTGATTGGCGCGATGCCAAGGTTCATGTACTCACGCATACTTTGCATTACGGTGTAGGCGTGTTTGAGGGTGTGCGGGCATACGCTACCGATAAAGGCCCGGCGATTTTCCGCTTAGATCGCCATACTGAGCGCTTATTGCAGTCGGCTAAGATTATGGGAATGACTATTCCATTCTCCGTTGATGAGATTAATAAGGCGCAGATCGAGAGCGTGTCTAGGAACAAACTTGAATCAGGATATCTGCGTCCGATGGCGTATTACGGTTCTGAGGCAATGGGCTTGCATGCTAAAGGCTTAAAGGTTCATATGATGGTAGCGGCTTGGTCGTGGGGGACCTACCTAGGCGATGAGGCCTTAGAGAAGGGTATTCGGGTGAAAACATCGTCGTTTAACCGTCACCACGTCAACAGCACTATGTCGAAGGCGAAAACAAATGGTCACTACACTAATTCGATTATGGCCCTGCAAGAAGCGGAAAATGCCGGTTATGACGAAGCATTGATGCTCGATACCAATGGCTATGTGGCTGAAGGCAGTGGCGAGAATATTTTCATTGTACGTCGCGGCAAAATTTTCACGCCGTCGCTAACCTCGGCGCTTGAAGGTATTACTCGAGATACGATTGCCGAATTGCTCAGAGATGATATGGGCATGGAGATCGTTGAGAAACAAATTACTCGCGACGAAGTTTATACCGCCGATGAAGCTTTCTTTACCGGCACGGCAGCTGAAGTTACGCCGATTAATTCGCTCGATGATCGAATTATCGGTGATGGCAAACGTGGTGCGGTGACCAAAGAAATTCAGACGCGTTATTTTGATGTGGTTAACGGGCGTAATCCAGATCGCATGGATTGGTTGACGCTTGTTTAAACGGCGCTAGATTAGACATCTACAATGTCTGTGTTAACAAAAAAATACCTAATCATTGGCCCCTCGTGGGTCGGTGATATGGTGATGGCGCAAAGCTTGTTTATTGACCTTAAGCAACGCCAGCCTGATTGTCAGATCGATGTTCTAGCACCGGCTTGGACCGCCGCTTTAATCGACCGAATGCCGGAAGTAACCGAGCTCATTGCCGGAAACTTTAATCATGGGAAATTAAGCTTGGGCGAGCGCATAAAGCTGGCTAAGAGCCTGCGCTCGAAAGGCTATACTAATGCCATTTTACTGCCTAACTCGCTGAAGTCGGCATTGGTTCCGGCGGTGGCCAAAATCCCCACACGCACCGGTTATATCGGTGAACAACGCTGGGGTTTTTTAAACGACATTCGTAAACTCGATAAGCAAGCGCTGCCGATGACCGTGCAACGTTTCGTCGCTCTGGGGCTAGAAAAGGGTGCCGCTGTTCGGCCGGTAGAGTCGATTCCAGTGCCTAAATTGGTGGTAGACCCGAGCTCTGCACAAGCTGTGCTTGATAAAAATCAACTAAGTATTGAAAAAGCCGGTATCGCTAAAAAGGTTCTGGTTCTTTGCCCTGGAGCCGAATTTGGACCTTCTAAGCAATGGCCGGTAATACATTACGCCGATGTAGGTAATCATTACTTGCGCAAAGGCTGGCAAGTCTGGTTGCTCGGTTCTGATAAGGACCGCTTAGTTTGCCAAGAATTAGATGCGCTATGCGGCCATAATACCGAGGTTCTAGCTGGCAAAACGTCGTTGCCTGAAGCGGTTGATTTAATATCATTTGCGTCACTCGTGGTGGCAAATGATTCTGGCTTAATGCATATTGCTGCGGCATTACAGAAGCCGCTAGTAGCGGTATACGGGTCTACAGACCCCGGTCACACTCCGCCATTGAGCGATAACCATGCTATTGCTCGATTAGACTTAGATTGCAGCCCCTGTTTTAAGCGCGAGTGTCCATTGCAGCATCTCGATTGTTTGCGGAAACTGAAGCCTGCTAGCATACTGGCGCTCGCCGAGGCGCTTTAAAATGCGAATCCTAGTAGTAAAGCTCACCTCAATGGGCGACGTGTTGCACGTCATGCCGGCATTGTCTGATTTGCTTAAAGCCAAGCCCGATGTCGTGATCGACTGGATGGTCGAAGATAGTTTTGCTGAGATTCCCGCTTGGTATCCGAGCGTTGACCGAGTGATTAAGGTATCTACCCGTCGCTGGCGAAGCTTGAATGTTAAAAATTTCCGAGAGTTTTGGCTCTTTGTAAAAGAGCTTCGAGCTGAACGCTATGACGTGGTGATCGATGCTCAAGGGTTAATGAAAAGCGCTGCATTTGCCCGTTTAGCAAAACTAAAAAAAGGTGGCTTTCGCGCTGGTTTTAGCGGTTCGTCAATCAAAGAGTCGCCCGCGGCAAAGCTTTATCATAAAAAAATTGAGGTGCTTAGAGCGCAGCATGCTATTGAGCGTTTGCGCCAGTTGTTTGCTGGGGCCTTTGCCTATGAACAGCCCAATTCCAAGCCTGATTACAAGCTTAAGCTGCCTAAGCCCGCGACCAGTAATGCTGATACAGTCATGTTGTTTCATGGCACTACTTGGGCAACTAAACACCTGCCTGATCGTCTTTGGCGCGAGATAGCCGATCAGGCGTGCGACGACGGCTATAGAGTAATGCTAGCGTGGGGTAATGAGGCCGAGCGAGAACGTGCGCAATGGATTGCTAAAGATCGCCCGGATGTTACGGTGTTAGAGCGAACCACGCTGACCGATTTGGCGCGCACTATTGCTGGCATTTCAGGTGCTATTGCAGTAGACACTGGTCTAGGGCATATGTCCGCTGCGCTCGGTATTCCCTGCGTGTCGGTCTATGGTTCCACCGATTCAGCCTTAACCGGCGCAGTCGGGGCACACCAAAGCCTGATTCAAAGCCGCTATTCATGTTCGCCGTGTCTGCTAAAACAATGTCCGAAATTGACTGAAAAGTTACTTGATCCTCCTTGTTATACCGCTTCTGCGGCTAATCCTAAGCTCAGCGCCGCGGCTATCTGGCAGACACTTTACCGTCAAATAGTCTAGCTCGCCAAAACTTCTAATACTGCTTAACTTTAGGCGTATAATTTAGCCTACTTTAGAGATACTGATTAATTATGCACTTCGCCTTTTGCCTATATAAGCACTTCCCATACAGCGGCCTGTCGTTAGACATGCTGCGTATTGCCAATGAATGCACGCAACGTGGTCACAAAGCCACGGTATTTACCGGTAGCTGGGAGGGTGATGTTCCTGACGGTGTCGAAGTAGTTATTATCAAGCACTTTGCGTTAACCAACCATACTCGGGCCCATACCTTTCACAGTAAGCTGCGTAACTTATTGGAAACCCGAGAGTTTGATGTGGTGGTTGGCTTTAATAAAATCCCGGGTATGGATATATACTATTGTGGTGATTATTGTTACGTAGGCCGCTCATTTCTACGACACTCATTCTTTTACCGCTTTACCCCACGCTTTTTATACTTCTCGAGTTTCGAGCGAGGTGTATTTGAGGCCTCTTCGAAAACCAATATTCTGTCGCTGTCTGATCGTGAAAAATTGATCTATCAACAGTATTATCTAACCCAAGATTCCCGCTTTTTATGCCTGCCGCCGACCTTGGAAAAAGCGCGCTGGGCTAACTTAGACGAGTTGCCTGACCGTGTTTCATTACGTACATCCTTGGGTATCAAAGAAGATGACAACTTGGTGTTGTTGATTGGCTCTGGTTTTCAGACCAAAGGTTTAGATCGTGCGATTTTAGCGCTCGCAGCCTTGCCTAAAGACTTGCTAGCCAAGACCAAACTTTTTGTGGTCGGCCAAGACAAGGCTGATACTTTTCAGCGTTTAGCTAAGCGCCATGACGTCGCCAACCATATTCACTTTTTAGGTGGTCGCAAAGACGTACCAGCATTAATGAAAGCGGGAGACATGTTGTTGCACCCGGCCTATGCTGAAACTACCGGTGGCGTACTATTAGAAGCGATTGTGTCAGGCTTGCCCGTATTGGCTACGCCAGTCTGCGGTTATGCGCCACATATTAAGACCGCGGATGCCGGTTTCGTGTTGCGCAAACGTTTTTCGCAAGCCGAGCTAAATGAAAAGCTGTTAGAAATGTTGTTGTCCGATCAAAAAGAGCAGTGGCGCGAAAACGGCTTGAAGTACGGCCAAAACCCAAGTCTCTACGTCATGCCGCAGCGGGCGGTTGATTTTATCGAACAAACCTGTGTTCAACATCGTTTGTATTTGCCGGGTGAGATGCGCCAAAAAAGTGATGAGTCTTTGTACATCACCAACGAGCTGCGCCAGTCATTGAAAGGTGAAGATTCATTTTATCAAATGATGAATATTGAGGGTAAAGTCTACCGAGAGGCCCTAGGTCGCCGTACTTTACGATTTACCCGTGGCAATAAAGATTACTTTTTGAAGATGCACACTGGTGTCGGCTGGGGTGAGATCATTAAAAATCTAACCTATCTTCGTGCGCCAGTTGTCGGTGCGCTGAATGAGTGGCACGGCGTACATCGGCTGAAAGATTTAGAAATTGATACAATGACGGTTGCCGCCTATGGCATCCGTGGCAATAACCCAGCAACTAAGCATTCGTTCATTGTCACCGAAGCGTTACCGACGGAAACCAGCCTAGAAGATTTTTGCGGCGAATGGGCTGAAAACCCGCCGCGAACGTTAAAGCAAGTTCGGTTAAAGCGTTGGATCCTTAACAAGGTTGTCGAAACGGCTCGAGTAATTCATGAAAACGGTGCTAACCATCGTGACTTTTATCTATGCCACTTTTTACTTGATGCGCATTTTGAAGCAGATGATCAGGTGTCACTCGAAAGTAAGCTGTACTTGATTGATTTACATCGCATTCAAATGCGCCGTAAAACGCCTGAACGTTGGGCGGTTAAAGATATCGCCGGTTTATATTACTCGAGCAAAGATATTGGCCTAACCAAGCGTGATTTATTACGCTTTATGAAGCTTTATCGCGACAAACCGTTGCGCGAAATTCTACGCACCGAAGCAAGCTTTTGGCATAAGGTTGAAAGCCGCGGCAACAAGTTGTACGAGTCTGAAATACGCAAAGCACTGGTGCTTGAGAAATTGAAGCATCAACAGGCACAGGTTATAGAAGGCGATTATTCTGAGACGAGGACGGCTGCATTAAAGCAATCTGAAGCGGTAGTTAAGGTTGACGATAAGAACTCCACAAAACCTCGACAGGTTTTTAGGAAGTAGTCGTGCCAGTGGATCTAATTGACTGGGCTAAGCAGCCCGTGACGCGAAGTATTGATTGGAATTCTCGTATCTGGATGTCGACAGAATACCTTGGCCTGCTACCCAAGAATGCAAAATTACTAAACCAACTTTTGCTTGATACTAATTCGGCTTTTAAGCACGACGGCACTACCACCGTATCACGAGTTGAGTTGGCCGGTGAGCAGATGGTGTTGAAGCGCTATAACCCTCGTAACCAGTGGCACAAAATCAAGCGAGCCTTGCGTCGCTCGCGTGCACGCCGGTGTTGGCAGATGAGCTATGCTTTTTCTGAAGCAGGTCTAAATGTTGCAGCGCCAATACTGATGCTAGAGGATCGTTTTGGACCGTTTCGCCTGAATGCGTATTTCGTAAATGAATTCCTAGAGGGCCAAGAGCTAAGGGTCGTATTGCCAAGTATGAATGAAGCACAACAGCTGAAAGTCGCCGAGGCCGTTAATGACGCGTTTGATAAAATGAAAGCGGCGCGCTTAACTCACGGCGACTTAAAGGCAAGCAATTTGATGTGGAGTAACGATAAGCTCTTTTTCATTGACTTAGATGCAGCCCAGCGACACCGAAACCCTGTGACTTGGTTGAAAGGTCATAAAAAAGATCGCAAGCGATTCTTAAAAAACTGGCAAGGAAATAGCCAATTACTCGCTATCTTTGACCGTTAGTTTGTTTTTTTCTGTACGAGCGTAGCACCCTTACAATACAACGCCGGATAAAATAAAAGCCTGTAACACTAGGCTCTTACGCTATTTCTCACTCTAATAAGACGAAATTAACTATCTCGCAGAGACTGCTTTCTTATGTGTATAGACAACGCCAGATTTGGTGTGTGAATACGAGGTCTCTCTGTTGCTTGGCTGCCGCGGTCAATCGTATCCCAGTTGAGGATCAACGATTTACAAAAAAGTAGTGATGCAGTTAGCCCTAGAGCGAACCAAAAAAGCATTGATGCGTAAGGTTTAAAATTTTTATACATTGAGTAAGCTCCACACTAAATTCTTGTTAATTAAAAAAACCATCCATGGCATTCATCTCCCAGTTGCCAAAAGCCGCTAGCCTCAAGGTCCCTATAAACACGATTAATAGACTCAATAAAAATCGTATACAACCCCCTTTCAACGTCAAGTATTGCTAAAGTACTTAATGGTGATAAAGGTCAGCGTCATTTGTTGTATGAATAGTGCACGCTTTGCCAAGCGAAAAATATTACAGGCTATTACAGTAGCCTTGTTATCTTGGCGACGAGTGTTAATCTAGGGGTTTGGTGATGTGACTACTTCATAGGCGCTATGAGTGACCTAATTAGTGGTGGCCAGACGACTTTCAAAAATAAACGGAGAATAATAATGAGCTCGAAAAATACAGTTAAAGTCAAAAAAGTAAAACTTAAAGTATTGGAAATTGAAGAGGTTGGTAACGGTCAGCAAGCTCCGCCTGTTGATGTGTCCTTGGCAATCGGGTCGCAAGTAGGTTCTGTTCCATCAGCTGGCGGAGGAACCACGCCGATCTTCGCTGGAGAGATGACTTACTACGATCCCAAGAAGGGACGCGATCGTAAGATCGATATGGTAGAAGCCGTGTTTTCGGAGGACCAAGGCGCCTCAAATGAAGATGGCAACATTATGTTGCACATTAGCTTAACCGGAACCAACGATTTTATAGCCCCGCTGGTGACAACTATCCCTGATGATAGTGCTTCTGCCCCGACTCACTGTATTGTAATTACGCCTAGCGGTAGCACGGCCATTGACATCAAATTTCTAGAGCCATCCCCGGGTGAGTTTGTCGCTTATCCTGCGCTATATTTCCATACTACCGAAGGTATTATCGACCCGGGTCTTGGTGTCCGTCGCGGAACCGGTAACTAACTCTAAGAGCAGAGCTTAGCGGTTGCGGATGATGTAGCCTGAATAAAATCTTTATTGTTGCACAAAGGTTTGAACCAGCTAAATGAGAAAAATATTGGGCTGGTTCCTTGGGCTATTGAGTCTTGCACATCGACGGTAGCGTTCACATAATTGCCGACTAATGTATTCACGATTGCCGACGCGTAATCGAGTTCGGCAATATGTGGGAATTTACCGTTGGCTTCTTTTAAGGTTTTTACCGCGTTAGCCAATTGGCCGGTGTGCGCTTGGGCTTGCGCTAAATATGAGTAGTCTTGCGGGGTTTGAGGTGAGCTGACCATAGCGATTATAGTATTATAGCCTTTTTGAGCAAGCTCGCTCTTTTTAGATAAAGAATAGGCATCGGCAAGATTAAGCCGGTTTAACGCCGATTTCGAATTTAATTCAAGTGCTTTTGACAGTGCTGTTATGGCACTGTCAAAGTCGGACTTTAACATCAATGTTAGGCCGTAATTAACATAGTAATTTTCGTCCTCATGCTCTGAAATTAAATTTTTGTATATGGCTTCAGCTTTAGCTAGATCACCTTGATTAATAGCAATAGTGGCTTGAAGGTCTTTTGCATAAGCGTAATTCGGAAGCAGTTCTAAGGCGGCGTTGATCTGCTGCGTAGCCGCGTCTAAGTTACCCATGAAATATTCAGAAGTCGCTAAGTTATAGTGATTAAGAGCGGATGGTCTTAGCTGAACGTTTTTTCTGTCAAGAACCAATAGTGCATCAAAATCGTTTTTAGCATACGCCAGAGCACTTTCAAGCTCACTAATTGCCACGGCATCACTAGTCATGTTCCTTATCTGCGTGAGCTGGGCTTCAGCTGACTCGATCTGATTGGTAACGATGGCGATATTGCAAAGAATCGTTTTTAGGCTCAACGATTTTACTAATGTTGGTGGCGCAGCCTCGATAAGAGCCTTTAGTTGTTCGATGGGCTTTAGACTTCCGGTATTTAGTTTTATGTGATTGGCAACTTGGTACGCGAGAGTATAGGCTGGTAGGTAGCGAGGATATTTAGATATGAATGCTTGAACGCGCTTATGGTGTTCCAAAGTCGAAGCGGTGCCTGCCTTGCTTTGTTGGTATATGTCTAAATAGTCACTAAAGTCATTATCAGTAATAGTCAGTGCAGTTCGTGTTGGTGCTTGGCCGCCTAAGATGTCCAAACTTCGAATGGTAACCTCAGTTTCTAAATCAAATAACGTCAACGAGTTAGGCACTACAAAGTTTCGTTTATCGGTTACCGCCATTTTCGATCCACTGCGCTCTTCTAAGGTCACACCACAGTTCGAAGCGTTACAGTTTACTAAAATTCTAAGTACCTGTTCGGCTCCTACGGCACGTGCCTTGGTGGCTAAATCACCGGCGTTACTGTTTAGGTCATCGGCCGTCACTAAGCCAATATTGACGAGCGACAAAATTGCATTTTCGGCGCTGTGCCTAACGGCCGTCGAGATAAGTGGATTCTTGCTTGAATTGAGGCCCTTGAGCGATGTGACTTTAATTTCGTCTAGGGCTACATATCTAATTGGTTCTTGCTTTGGCTGCGTTAGAGTCAACAGCTTCAGGGCCAGAGCGCCAATAGTAAAGCCGGCAAGTAACATCGCCGTTGGCATCAGCCATGTTCGATTAAGAATTAGCCATTTCCGCTCAGACTTTAGGCGAACGAGCGGTATTTCTTGTGTTTCATCATTTGATGGTGCCGAGCCAGTGCGAAGATCTGATGTTCTCAGTAGTTCAGCTACATCATCGGCACTATATAAGCGCTCTTCAGGTTTTTTGCTTAACAAGTTTTTTATTACTTCAGCTAGCCTAACGCCGAGAATAGTTCGGCTCGACGTATCGAACTCGACTGCTTGTGAGACAACGCGTTGTAGCAATGCAATTTTGTTATGAGTGTCGCCGAAAGGGTGTTTGCCTACCAATGTTTGAAAGGCTAGTACTGCAAGAGAGAAAAGGTCGGTGCGGGTATCAACTGCCGCTCCCATTGCCTGTTCAGGTGAGAGTGAAAAATAACTACCACTGACACTATCAATGCGAGTTAAGCCGTCGTCTTCTAAATAGTCATCTAATTTTACTTTGGCGATGCCAAAATCAGCAATCTTGGCGATGTTGTCATTGGTAATTAAAACGTTGTCGGTTTTCAAATCACAATGAGCGATGCCTTTTTGGTGCGCGCTTGCTAGGCCGTCGGCTACCTCAGCCAGCCATTTTAGTCTAATTTCTTTAGTTGGTGCTTGCTTAAGCCGCTGTGTCAGCGTGTCGCCGCCAACAAATTCAATTACCAAGCCTAGAGTATTGTCTTGCTCAACGACGTCGTAGAGTTGCACGATATTCGGGTGGTTTAATTGGGCCAAAAGCTTTGCTTCTGATCGCAAACGAGCAGCAAGCTTGGCGGTTAATTTGTCTTGCGTGTCGACACATTTAATCGCGACTTTACGCCCCAGCTCAGTATCGCGCGCCAGATACACCACGCTCATACCACCACGGCCTAGTTCACGTACTAACTCGTATCGACCGAGTGACTCCATTGGCTTAAGAGGTGTATTCATTATTTTCGGGGCTAACGTTCCTCTACGCCTTCTTTGTAGATTTTGACATTGTTTATATTAGCTCTTAGTGCACCACGACGTCGCTCGATCAGTTTGGAGCGTCCGGTGACTAGGGGCAGGGCGGCGACAATCTGTTTACGTATTCGAAAAATTTGGATGTTCATATGTGTTTCTTCTAAGCCAAGCTGTTTCATCAATAATTGGCTATCGAGCCAACCTAAATCGTTACCTTGTTCTACCCGGTGGCGCAGTAAGTGCAGTAGAAGGTAATGATGCGAACGCTCGCCGAGATCAATCTCAAGCCCATTCTCAATCAAAGTAAGATTAGTATTTTCTTCGTTTTGGCTGAGATCAAAGCGGAATAGTATGTCATTCAAATTACGTTGCTTGGGGTTGAATTCGGTCGTCGCGTCATCGTCAGCAATGAGTAAAAAATCCCAGTCCAAGCCACCGATTTTGATTGAATCGCCGTGTAGGTATGGGCCGGACTCAACACCTTGTTCTACTCTCTCAGAAAACCATTGGTAGCGATCGGGGCAGAGGTACAATGCTAGCTCTGGCTGCTCTTCATTTGGTAATAAGATATTTTCGCTAATTTGGATCGTTTCAGTTGGCGATGCTGTATTGATCAGCATCGGTACTGGCGCATCGAGGCTGTTAATCGTTAGGGTTACCTTGCCAGTGCCAGCTAAGTCAATAGTGTCTCCAAGTTTTAAAATTACCGGCTTCTGCGCAGCGATGATTTTATTGTTGAGCTTTAGACCGTTTTTCGAAACATCCTTTAGCAGCCAGTTTGGCTCTCTCCATTCGATTACGGCATGAAATTTTGAGATATATGAGTAATCCAACACCGTGTCCACAGATTCCTTGCGACGACCAAATGTATGATAGTCGCGGAGGTACGTTAACCCGCAATGATTGGGGCTTTTGAGATCAAAAGATGCCACGGTTTCTCTCTACTACTTGGTATAGGTTGGGCCATTGCCTGAACGCGGATGAAGCGCAATAGGGTTGGCTCAGTTAGCACGTATCGACAAGCTCGGGTCGAAGCTGTGATGACACGTTGGATTTAGCAACTAATCTTAGCCACTGATTTTAGCCACTAAAGGATAAATAGATTTGCCTCAGATAGCCAGTACAATGCTAGGCTTAAACAGTCGCTTGTTACCGCCTTATTCGAAAACCTATGTTAAATTACTCATAGTTAGGCTGTCGTAAGATTGGAAATAATTTATATTATACCCACCTGAAAACCTTGTCGCAGCCGCCGGTAGAATGCCTATCTCATCCTCCAGCGTGGCCTACGCGGTTACAGAGTCGCTTATCAAACGGGTTCGGCAATCATGTCACAACATTTTAAGGTATTTTTACAATGTTTTCTTCATCTAATTTAAAACCTATTTTGCAAAACTTAAAGACCCCAACTTGGTTGCTCTTAATTGCTTTGTTGAGTGCCTGTACAACCTTGTCGAATCAGAGTCCTAGAGTTGATTTACCCGCTGAGTTAGGTAGGGTTTCGATGCAACAGGTTGGACCTTTTCCTCCCATCTTTGGGGCACAGTTTTATGCTCGTATTGATAAAGTAGTCAATCAGGCTGGAGAAACCGTATTTTTCGATGGAAACTATAGTTCTAATAATGTCGGCACGTTTTATCTTGACCT
>Ga0075467_10000864_pt1 | contig 24743 bp, 23 predicted proteins | sample DEB08_DNA_9_FD_75067 | JGI IMG/M metagenome (GOLD analysis project Ga0075467, IMG submission 75067) | Aqueous microbial communities from the Delaware River and Bay under freshwater to marine salinity gradient to study organic matter... | ecosystem: Environmental > Aquatic > Marine > Coastal ... | reverse complement strand
GCTGACCGTGGCACTGGCTGCGGCGACACCCCATTTTAATGCTTCTTCTGCTGCGGCACCCCGCGCCAACGCCAACGTCATTGCCCCCACAAAGGCGTCGCCTGCGCCGATCTTGCTGCGCACCTGCGCGACGGGGGCATGACAAAAGAAACGGTAGTCGCCTGACACCAGCACCGACCCTTCGGCACCGCGCCCTGTCACGACGGTTCTGGCAACACCACGCGCCACCAGATCTGCGGCAAAAGCCACACTGTCGGCGGCGGTGGTCATGGGATGTGTGGCGGCCTGTGCTGCTTCGCTTTGGTCAATGCGCAACAGGTCAACGGGAATTTTCGGATGCCCGATCAAGCAGTCAAGCGCGCGGCTCGAAGTGTCAATCACGATCCGCACATTCTTGTGGGCAAGGGCTGCGATAATCTGGGTGGGGAAGTCGTCAGGCAGACCGGGTGCGACACTGCCACTGATCACAACGAACCCGTCCTGCGAGGCGTGACGGGTAATCGCCGCCATCAGGCGCGCCCCGTCCGCCGACGTCAACGGATGACCCGGCACGCTAAAGCGGAACTGCCCACCCGTGCTGTCATCGGTCACGGCAAAGCTGATGCGGGTTTCGCCACTGACGGTCACCGGCAGGGTCGGCACATGCTCTGCGGCCAATAGCTGAAGCAGACGGTCTCCCATTGCGCCACCTACGGCAACAAGCGCACGCACTGACCCCTTTAGCTTGCACACCGCGCGTGCCACATTGACGCCACCGCCGCCGGGATCAAATCGTGGGGCCGTACATCGCAACTTGGGACCTGCAACGACCTGCGCCACATGCGTCGCCTGATCCACGGCCGGATTAAGCGCGATGGACAGAATATCAGTTTGTGCGTCCATTCCTAAGCTTTTTGGACCATCGCTAGCCGCAATACTGCCGCGAGGATCGCTTGGCCCAGCACGGGTGACCGCCCGATACCGATGACCGCATCACTGTCGCGACTGTCATTTTCGCGCAAAGTACAATGCCAATGCCCGTCGCGGTCGTTGGCGCGGCCGCGGATGTGAACGGACCAGTTTGGAAAGGCCGCATCCGCTATCAACATTGCCTGATCGGTCGTCGCAATACTTTCTGCTGTGGGCAAGGTCACTTTGGGCAACAAGAACGCCAGCGCATGTAACACCCCATCGAATTCGGCGATGCTCATGTCACGCGCTGTTTCCAGCTCTTTGATCAGAATGTCCAGTTCAGGGTCTTTCATCGCGCGTCCTCCATTGTGGGTCTTTGGTGTGCCCAGTCGTAACAAACCGCGTACACGGCCCCTTTGATTTTGGTCAATCGCATGTGCGGCAGATGGGTTAGTAAGGGGTAGACCAACAGCAAAGGAATTGGCAATGACACGTATGATCCACGTCTTTGAACGGACAAATCACGAAGCGCATGCATGGGTAAATGATCTGGCTGGACGCAGCGGTTGGACCAACGAACGCGAAGTGCTGCGCCTGTTGCGAACGGTACTTGTGAATATCCGCGATCACTTGCCAGTCAATGAAATGGCACAGTTTTCTGCGCAATTGCCGACGATCCTGCGGGGCATGTACTATGAAGGCTGGCAGCCTCAAAAGACGCCCATCAAAGAACGCCTTGCGGCGGAATTCGTAGCCCAGATCGAGGAAAGGATCGGCGACGTTCTGGACTATCGCGGTGAAAACGACATCGCGGCGGTGTTCAAAACCATCAACGCGCATATTTCACGCGGCGAAGTCGAAGACGTTCGCGCCTGCCTTCCACGACAACTGCGTGATCTGTGGCCCGCGCCTTGAGAAACCGACAATTCCGGAACCGCGCTTTGGCTTGGTCATGACCCCACATACGACATCAAAAATCGAGGCCCATCATGAGATTTCTTCCCCTGTTTGCCCTGTTACTCGTCGCCAGTTGCGCCGATGAAGGACGCTATCCGGTGTCGGGTGACGAATGCGGCCCCAATGATCCGGTGCTGACCTTGGATGCAGCGGACTGCACCGTCCCGGCCATTGGATAGAAACGGGTGCATCCCGCTTTACTGATCGCTCTTGGCGCATTATTTCTGGGCGGGCTACTAGCCGACATCGCATCGCGCAAGACAGGGTTGCCCCGGGTGACCCTGTTCTTGTTTATCGGGCTGGCAGCAGGTGGGGCGGGATTTGACCTGATCCCCGCAGATTTGCAGGCGTGGTATGATGTGTTGTCGGTAATTGCGCTTACCATGGTGGCGTTCTTGCTGGGCGGAGGTTTGCACCGCGAGACGCTGCGCCGGCATGGACGCGCAATTATTGCGATTTCGTTGGCAATCGTGTTGGTCACACTTGGCATCGTCAGTCTGGGGCTGACGGCGCTTGGTTTGCCGTTCGGTCTTGCGTTACTGTTAGCTGCGATTGCGACGGCCACCGCACCTGCCGCAACTAGTGACGTCATCAATCAATCGGGGATCGACAACGGCTTTACCCAGACCTTGCGCGGGATCGTAGCGATCGACGATGTTTGGGGACTGATCGGGTTCAGCGTCGTGCTGGTTGTCGTGGCGGGGCTGCAAGGCCAACAGCATCTGGCCGGATTATCCCATGCCGCTTGGGAAATTGGCGGTGCAATCACGCTAGGACTGGTCATCGGCGGACCTGCTGCCATGCTGACAGGACGCCTGCACGACGGTGAACCGCTTCAGATCGAGGCGCTCAGCCTTGTGTTTTTGTCCGCTGGTCTGTCGCTCTGGCTGGGGGTGTCGTTTCTGATCACGGGCATGGTGGTCGGTGCGGTGATCGTCAATCTGGCCGCACATCACACCAAAGCGTTTCACGAAATCTCGCATATTCAATGGCCGTTTGTGGTGCTATTCTTTATCCTCGCAGGCGCCACGCTGGATATTGCGGTGGCGGCCACATTGGGCGGGATCGGCTTGGGCTTTGTCGTCTTGCGCACCATCGCACGGATTGCTGGCGGCTGGATCGGCGTAGTGGTCGCGGGGGAACCTGTGCGCAGCGGCCCGTGGTATGGGATCGCCCTATTGCCCCAAGCTGGCGTGGCAATCGGAATGTCCTTGATTGCGGCACAGCGATTTCCTGATTGGGGATCGCAGATTATCGCGCTGACCATTGGCACGACAGTCGTGTTCGAAATCTTCGGACCCATCGCGACGCTGATTGCAATCAAACGCATCAAAGACGGATCCTAGACCTACCAGACCCGCGTCCGCGTCGCCTGGTCTGCAGAATGCAAAGAGCCGATCAGGTTTGCCAGCGTGATAATTCCCATCAGTTTGTGATCCTCGACTACCATGAACTTGCGCGTGCCGGTTTGCGCAATCAGGGTCATCAGCTTTTCGACCGGCATGTCAGGCGGGATTATTGCGGCCACATCAAGCCCGGCAAAGACATCGTCGATCCGCGTGCTGGTCCAGTTGTCACGGTCAATCGCGGCAAGCACGTCACTGTCCATCAGGCCAATCAGAACACCGTCCTCCACCACCGGAGCAAAGCTGATCCGGTGTTTGAGCATGACCTGATTGACGTACTCCGACAGGGTTGATTCCGGCGACACCACAACAGGGTTGCGGATCATCACTTCGCGGGCAGTTTTGCCCTTGAACGTGCTTTGCATTAGCTGGTTCTGATAGGCGGAACGCGCCGCCCCGAGCACGAAAAAGCCGATCAGTACATACCAGAACCCAACTGCAGCGGCGCCCTGAAACACTGCCATCAGGCCAAGCGCCATGAGACAATATCCAAAGAACATGCCAGATCGCGTGGCGGCTCTTGTCGCCTTCATGACATCTCCGTGGCGGTGCCAAAGATAGGCGCGCAAAATGCGTCCGCCATCCATTGGAAAGGCGGGGACCAAGTTGAACACCGCAATGATCATGTTGACCGTCGCCAAATACACCAACACCGTGCCAAAGCCTTCCGAGGCAGAAATGCTTTGCCACACCCCGCCAAGCGTCCAGAAAACAATGCTTAGAACGACGCTCATCGCGGGGCCAGCGGCAGCGATCCAAAGTTCTGACGTTGGCGACGGGGGTTCGTTCTCCAACTCTGCCACGCCACCGAACAAGAACAGGGTAATTGCATTGATGCGCACACCAAAGCGGCGCGCGACGATCGAATGGGCCAGTTCATGCAACAACAATGACGAAAAAAAGCCAAGCATCGCAACAACCGCCAGTAGCAGATAGATCGGACCTGTCTGGTTGGGCATTGTTGTCGGAAAATACTGGGTCGCCAGCGTCCAAGTGATCAATCCTGCGATAAGAAGCCAACTTGGGTCCAGCTTGATTTCAAATCCATCCAGAACAAACAGTCTGATCGCGTTCGAGAACATCTTGGAACCTCGTCTTTTGCAAAAGGTTACCCGCCCGCGCAGGAGACGGAATTGAGCAATGTCAAAACCTGCAGACATAAACCCGCCAAAACGAACCCATGAGCATCCCCGCTACGACCCTGACCAACAGCCTATTTCTGTTCACTTTGTGCGCCGCTGTGGTGTGGTTTACCGGTGCGCGGCTTGCCTATTTGGCCGATGCCCTGGCCGACCGTTACAACTTGGCAAAATCGCTAGTGGGCTTGTTGCTGTTGTCGCTGGCCACGTCCCTGCCAGAAGTCGCTACAACCCTGTCAGCAGCCGTCAGTCAGGCGCAGAACCTTGTGCTGAACAACCTTTTTGGCGGGATTGCTTTACAGACAGCCATCCTTGGAGCTGCGGATTTCTGCGCGCGGGGACCGATTACAAACTATCCACGCAAGGCCAACCACGCACTTGAAGCCACGCTGCTGGTGCTTCTGCTTTCGCTCACTTTGATCGTGACGTTGATGGGTGAACCTGTTGCGTTGTTTCAGATCGGCCCGGGCAGCGTGCTGATCGCACTATGCTATGCCGGCACAATCTGGTTGCTGCGCCGCTATGACGGATCAAGCGACTGGGTTCCCGTTGATCTGCCCGAACCACAAGCGCCGCAATTTCTGGACGTTCTTGACGGCAGTATCACCAACCGGTCTTTGATACTCCAAATCATCGCTGCTTGTGCTGCCATCCTGATCTTTGGCCTGTTGCTCGTGGTTCTGGCGGAGCGTATCGCGGTGCAATCAGGGCTTGGTACCAGTTTTGTGGGCGTGACCTTGCTGGCGGGGGCCACGTCCTTGCCGGAACTGACCACCAGCATCACCGCCGCACGGATCGGCGCCTATACTATGGCGATCTCGAATATCTTTGGCAGCAATCTGATCATGCTGGTTTTGGTGTTTCCGGCTGACATCCTGTATCGGGGCGGGCCGATCTTGCAGGGCGCATCACCGACGGTCAGCCTCGCGCTGGCGTTCGGCATTGCGGTGACCGCCATCTATCTGGTCGGCCTGATCGTGCGGCGCAAACCACGGATCGGCGAACTGGGGCTGGATAGCGTGTTGGTGATCGGGACGTTTCTGGCCAGTCTGGGGGCGTATTATTACGTCCGTTAACCGGCTGCCGGAAACTGCACATCCGAAACATCTGCGATAAAGAACGGAAAATAAGCGTCCGTCCCGAATTGATTGCCCGCCTCGACATGTGTGGGGACGGTAAAACCCGCAAAGGTCCGGTATTTGCTCAAATACCCGCCAAAGGGCTGCAACCGATAGACCTTGTCCGCGTTCGCGTTAGTCCAGCGTTGGAAATAGATGGTCACAGGACGCCCTTGCGCGTCGACAGTCAGATCAACCTCTTGCACCCGTTCGCCGTTGCTGATGGTCACCCGCGCGGTGGACGCGTCTACAGCCGTCCACGCAATCCCGGGACCGGGCAAAAACGCGGCGGGGGTCCAGAACACGGCCTCTGCGGCAAAGCGGCCAAAGGCTGCGCGCGCATGATCGCGGGTGCCACCCGTGCGGGCAACGGGTGCCAGACCCATCAGCCAGAAACGTGTCCATTTGCCACTGTCCGACCCCGATACACGCATCAACCCATTCGAGGCCGACATCCGCCAGACAAATCCGTGCGGCGCCGCCAATGTCTGCGTGGCGGCCATGGCCATGTAAGCGGGCGCATCTTTTGTCCCAAGGCTGAATTGTCCGGTCATCGCCAGATCAGCCACGGTATTAAGCGGCGTCCCCGCTGCAATGCTAAAGGTGAAATACCGCCGCGCGGGGTCCGGCAGGTCGGTAACCATTGCCGGATCAAACAATGCGGGGGCATTTGGTTGATATGCCAGCAGACGGGCGCGCTCGGCCCTATCTGCGCGGATATCAATGCCGCGCCAAAGGCCCAGTGACCCCAACAAAATAACAAAACCCGCTATGAGAAAGACACTCATGGTAAGGGCCTCAGGTCTGGTGAACATAGGTGCCGGGCGCGTCACAAAGCGGCGGATAAGCTTGCGATCCCGTCTTGGGCGGTTTGGCGGGTTTGCTGCTTTGTCCTGCCAGCCAATCGGCGTACTCGGGCCACCAGGATCCCGTGACAGGCGCATTATCCGCAAACCATGCGTCCGGCCCGATGTAATGTGCGCCGCTTGCGCGATGCGCCATGCGATAGTATCGCCCTTTATGCCCCGGTTCGCTTAAGATGCCGCCGTTATGGCCGCCATTGGTCAGCACAAATGTCAGGTCGCAATCGGTGAACAGCTTGGTCTTGTAGACTGAACGCCACGGTGCGATGTGGTCCGTTTCGGTACCGATCACGAACATCGGCAAGGCAATATCTTTAAGCGCAATCACCCGCCCTTCGACCGCAAACCGTCCCGCTGTCAGGCGGTTTTCGAGAAACAACCCGCGCAGGTATTCCGAATGCATCCGTGCGGGCATCCGCGTGGTATCGCCGTTCCAGACCATGATATCGCTTGGCAGGTCCTCGATGCCCAGAAAATACCGGTTCACGGCACGCGTATAGATCAAATCCTCTGCCCTGATCGACGCAAAGGTGCGCGTCATTTGCGGCCTATCCAGATAGCCCTGTTCCCACATCATATCTTCAACAAAGGCGACCTGACTTTCGTCAACAAAAAGCAGCAATTCGCCCGCTTCGACGAAATCAACCTGAGCAGCCATCAACGTCACAGAGGCCAGCCTGTCATCACCGTCACGCGCCATTGTGGCCGCCGCAATCGCCAGCAACGTCCCCCCAAGACAATAACCGTTAGTATGGATTTTCTGGTTAGGAACAATGTCACCAATCACATCCATCGCCGCCAGAATGCCGCGTTTGCGGTAATCCTCTAGCGACAATTCAGACTGATCCGCGGTCGGGTTGCACCACGAGATCATGAAAACTGTAAAACCTTGCCCGACCAGATAATTTACCATCGAATTGTCCGGTGACAGATCAAGAATATAGTATTTCATGATCCAGGCGGGCACGAACAATATCGGTTCGGGATGGGTGTTGGGCGTCTGCGGCGTGTACTGGATCAGTTCGAACAGATCATTGCGAAACATCACCTTGCCCGGTGTGCAGGCCAGATCAGGGCCGATCTGATACCCCTTCGGGGCGGGTTTATGTTCCTGCGTCAGCGTTTGCATCAGGTCTTGGGTGAAATGCGTCGCACCCTCGATCAGGTTCTGACCGCGTTGGCGGGTGGTGGCTTCGATGATTTGAGGATTGGTTAAGGGAAAGTTTGACGGCGACACCAGATCAAGCATCTGACGCACCTGAAACCGGGCACGATCCGCGTCTTGGGCTTGAACGCCACGAATATCATCGGTGGCATGGTCCCACCAATCCTGCATGGCCAGAAACCCCTGTTGCCAGATATTGAAAGGGGGGTTTTCCCAAGCGGCATCCGCAAAGCGATGATCATAGGCCTTGGGCGCAAAAGGCGTGTTGGTTCCGGTATTGCCGCCCGACCACGCACCTGCGGCATAAGCCATAAGTTGCAGCGCATTTTTCTGCGCCCTCTCGACCAGTTCCAACTGACGGCCCGGCGCGCGGGACAGATGCAGCGCCCAGTCGTGCCATGTTTCTGTGATCGCATGGGGGGAAATGCCGCCCGTCACCTTGGCAACAGCGGCGCGGATCGCACGGTCAAGATTTTGATGGGGATGGTTGGGGTGGGCAGGGGGTAGAGGAATAACCGCTGGCAATTGCGGGCGTGGTTTGGTTTTCGTTTTGGCCATGTCGCATCACCCTTTTGAATGTGTCGCGAACATAGTAGGCGCCGGATCAGGGGCTCCCATTGATCTACATCAGTCCGGTTCAAGCTTGCCAGCGTATCTCATGTTGGAAATGCCGCGCGTAACATCGCGACGACGCCGATCCATTCCCCGCTAAACCGACCCGCCGGTGATCCGTTGGTTTTATTTCACGGCAAGCACGGCTTGCGTGGCATGATGCAGGACTTTTTGCGACACACTGCCCAAGACTGTACCCCGCACAATCCCCAAACCGCGCGAACCAAGCACAATCATATCGGCGTTCTGTTCACGTGCAGCATCGAGAATTTCGTCGGCGTAATCACCGTTGCGCGCTTCAATATGCACCGCTTTGACGCCAAGTTCTTTGGCGCTCGCTTTGGCAAAGGCCAATAGTTGATCCCCCACCGCCGAAATCACACGTGCGGCACCTGCCACCTCGTTGTCGGGCGACAATAGATCAAATGACCGACCCGCCGCAAAGCTCACACCGGGCGTCACGGTCTTATGCGCCTCTTTGACCAAGTGTTCGGCGTTGGCCATCCGCACCAGTTCCTCGGCGGGGCGGCCATGCATCAACACATGCACAATCGAAAGCGCCACATCGCATTTGACACAAAGCTCTGCCGCGATATCAAGTGCGCGGCGGGCGTTGTCTGATCCGTCATAGGCCAGAAGTATTTTGTCAATCATCATAAGCTCCATCGTTGGTGGGCGGTTGGCTTGCCAATCAGGCTAGCAAGTTAATCAGGGCATCAATTGACAACGATCAATCGGCGGCGCTGGCAAGTCGCTCCAGCGCCTCATGGCTGATCTGGTTGGCAGCAGACTGACCGGGGGCAAAGACCAGCAGATTAGCAACAAGTCCCTGCGCGCTGACGGGCGGCGACAGGATGACCGCGCCCTGCAATGGCGCTTCGCCAGCCCGACTGCGGTACAAAACCGGATCCAGCGTCTGCACGGCTTCGGACGTCGAAAGACGCAGGCCACTGAACATTTGCTGGACAATGACAACACCGTCAAACCTGTGGTTCGGTGCAATTTCCTGCAAGACCTGCAAGGGAATAGAAACACCGCTCCAACGGGCGTTGCATTCAATCCAGTGGATAACCCCGCGTGCGCAGATCACCGCATCAAGACTGCATTTGCCAAAATACCCCAGCGCCTGCAGGACCCCGCCAATCTGGACCGCTTGGGCAATCAGTCTGTCTTGAAGCGTTTGCGGTAAACCGGACCGGATCGCCCCCACAAACGCCGCCCTTTCGCCTAGCACAGTTTGTTCAAACACGCCTTGCGCAACGGCAGGCCCGACTTTGGCGTACGGAATCCAAAGCTGCACAGACGGGCTGCTGACCACGTCGCGGTCCCAAACACCCACAAGGATAGGATAGCGATCTGTCCAGCCTGTCGCATGTAGGCGGTCCAGTAACAGCGTTTGCAAACTTTGGGTGGTCTGCTGCGCCAAAAGCGTGGAACCCAGCCGGATATTTCCCGCAGAACCAGCACTGTCAGGTACTTTCACAATCACCTGTTCACCGCTGCGAGCAAGACGCAAGACAAGCGCCGCTGCTGCCTCTGGTCCATAGGCGGACATGGTGGGCGGGACAGCTTCGGTGCCAATCACCGCACGGGCGATGCGTGCAAACCACAGCTTGTCATTGGCGCGGTCGCTGATGCGCGGGGCGGGGCCATTGACGTGGACTGTGCAGCCTGCAGCTGATCCGATGTCTTGCGCCAAACGCCAGACCGTGCCGGTTGTCAGGTAGGACGTAATGGTCAAACCACCATGCGCGCGTGCCGCCGCCACCAGCGGATCACGCAAGCGCGCCACTGTACGTGCCTGCACCGCAACAGGGCGCGTATCGGCAGGGTCACATGCCAGAACCGTCAGCCCTTCGATCCCGCGATACACCTCGAGATAGGTTTCAAACGCGGGATCTGCGTTGCGCACCAGCAAGATGTCATCGCGATGTGCTAGATGTGCGATACGGTGATCCAACGCCGGATCACCAAGGCCCTGCATCAGACTGATCTGGGACAGGTCACCGATCAAAACCTGCGGACCCTTGCCTTTGCCTTGGGCTACACATGCGCCGAAATCGACCGACGATGCAAAGGCAGGCTCGTCCGCCAACAGGCGCTTTATCAAGGCTGTGGTGCTGGACATGACAGGACGGGCCTCGCGTGAAAAACTCATGACGCAATTTTCCGCAATTTTGGCGCCACTCGACTGATCTATGTCAGTCATCCTTTAAACAAGGCGCTATTCTTTGGTCCGAACAGAACCGGAGAACAGCCATGTGCCGCCTATACGCCATGCACGCCAATGAACCGACCCGCGTCGAATGTGGTTTGGTCAAATCACAAAACGCGCTGATGGCGCAAAGCCAAGGCGATATGGAAGGGTATTCCCACGCCCACGGCTGGGGGGTGGCGGACTACGACGACGGGCTGCCTTTGGTTGAAAAACAGATGTGGGCCGCCTTTCATGGCGAACACTTTGCCAAGAAAGCCGCCCGCGTTTATGCCCGCACGGTCGTGGCCCATGTGCGGCGCGCGACGGTGGGCGGCACCAGCATTGAAAACACGCACCCCTTTCATCACGGAAAATGGGTCTTTGCGCATAATGGCACCGTACCTGAATTTGATCTGGTGCGTCCGTTGATTCTGGAACACACAGACCCGCTACATCGAGTCGAAATCACGGGAACTACCGACAGCGAACACGTGTTTCGCTATCTACTTGGCCTGTTTTTGCGGCATCCAGAGGCCGGTTTGAAAGACACCGTCCGCGCTGGACTGGAACAGATCATTGACTGGTGCGCGCAAGTCGCACCAGACCGGCCTGTGGGCCTGAATATTGTGCTGACCGATGGTACACATGTGATCGGGTCACGCTATAATCGGTCGCTGCATTATCTGGTGCGCGAACACGTCTACGACTGCCCGATCTGCGGCAAACCGCACGTGCATCACAAGCACGACACGGTCTATCGGGCGGTTGAAATCGCATCTGAACCTGTGACGCCCGATGAAATCTGGTACGAGGTGCCCAACAAAACGATCTATTCCATCGCAGAGGACTATCGCCTCGATATGGAGCCTTTGGGCCGCTAGACTTTTTGGCTGCGCAGGTATGCCAGCAGTTCATCAAAGCTGCGCATCTGATCATAGTCTGCCTCTGGCATCGGCAGGGACAACTCTTTGCCAAGGGCCGTTATCAGCGTCATAAAATCCATTGAATCAATATCGAATTCCTCGCGCAGGTCGGCACTGCGATCGATGTCATCCACCGGAATTTCTGGGGCAATCCGCCCCAGATGTTTCACCAACAAGGCACGGATGGGATCGTTTGTCATAGCGTCTCCGGATGTTGCAGGTTCTTGATAATGGCGCGTAGGAATTTTGCGCCGTTGTGGCCGTCGCTGACGCGGTGATCTGCTGCCAGCGTGATTTGTGCGATGCGGCGCGGCTGGACAGTGCCGTCAATGACGGCGGGCTGCAGACTGGGTGTCCCGATGCCCACAATCGCCACTTGCGGCGGGAAAATCACGCCGGTGATACCTGCAACGCCACGGTCGCCCAAACTGGTCAAGGTAATCGTTGGATCGGACAGTTCGCGCGCCCGAAACCGCCCTTGGCGCACACGGGCCACAAGGTCTTTGAGCCGCGTCATCAACGCGTCCAGATCGCCGTCCGTGGCATCGTGTAAGGCAGGGGCCACAAGTCCGCCACTGCGCAGATTGATTGCCATACCCAGATGTACGGCATCGCTGGGGGTAAAAGTGCCATCCTCGAAGTACCCGTTAAAGTCGGTGTATTTCTGCGCCGCCAGCGCCACGGCACGGATGTAAAGCACGCCAAGCGCCAAACGCGCATCGGGGGGCAGGTTGGAATTATGGGTGGCGGTGAAATCCTCGGCTTTCGTCAAATCGACCGTATCCGACAGATAATAGTGCGGGATCTCGCGCTTGGACCGCGTCATCGCCGCAGCAATCGCCTGACGCATATCGGACATCGGGGCAGTCTTGGATGCACTATCGGGAATGTCCGCGAGCGAGATGATTTTTCCCGCGCCCAAACTTCCCAGATCAAACCCTGTTTGCGCAGCACGTCTGCGGGCGGCAGGGCTGACGCGCTGGCGGTCGGTTTGCGGCGGCAGTTCCGGCGGTGGGACGCTGGGTGTTTCCGGCACGTCAGGCATCCTCGGATCAACCGGCTGCGGCGCCTCTGGTGGGGCGGGGGTGGGTGTTGGGTCGGCGGGTTGCGGCACGTCGGGCGTGTCGCTAGCGCGGATCACTGCGATAGGGGTGCCGACTGGCACTTTGGTGCCAAGCGGCACCAGCCATTTGTCCAGAAAACCGTCCTCGAACACCTCGATTTCGATTGCACCTTTTTGGGTTTCAACCGCTGCAATGATATCGCCGCGATGCACCGGATCACCGGCGGCAACCAGTTGTTCAACCAATATCCCGTCCTCCATATCTGCACCCAGTGAGGGCATACGAAATTCGGTCATGGTTTCTGCTCCATGACCCTTTTGACAGCTGCGACAATCGTTTCGACCTGCGGGATCGCGGCCTGTTCAAGATGGGCGGCGTAAGGGATCGGCACCTCGGCACTGCAGACCCGCGCAAGAGGGGCATCAAGATCGTAAAACGCATCCTCGGCCAGTCGCATCCCGATTTCAGCCGCCAAACTGCCGCTGCACCAGCCTTCATCCACGATCAACGCGCGGTGGGTTTTCGCCACTGAAGTCAGGATCGTATCCATATCCAGCGGGCGCAAACTGCGTAGGTCAATGACTTCAGCGTCAATGCCGTCTTTCGCCAGAGCCTCTGCCGCATCCAGCGTCTTGAAAAGCGATCCGCCATAGGTAATCAGGCTGATATCCGTGCCAGCACGGCGCACCACAGCGCGATCAATATCGACGGGGCCTGCATTTTCGGCCAGTTCGCCTTTGCGATTATACAACATCACATTTTCAAAGATCAGCACCGGATCAGGGTCTTGCAGGGCAGTCCAAAGCATCCCGCGTGCGTCCTCTAGCGTAGCAGGGGCCAGCACCCGCAAACCCGGGATATGCGCATACCACCCTTCCAGCGAATGCGAATGTTGCGCGGCCAATTGTTTGCCCGCGCCCGTCGCCATGCGGATCACCACAGGCACGTCCCACTGGTTGTTAGACATATGCCGCAGGGTCGCTGCGGTGTTCATAATCTGGTCCAGCGCCAGAAGCGAAAAGTTGACGGTCATCACCTCGATGATCGGGCGCATGCCCGCAATCGCAGCGCCAATACCGGCACCGGTGAAACCGGATTCCGACAGCGGCGTGTCGCGGATGCGATCAGCGCCGAACTGGTCCAGCAGACCCTCGCTGACGGCATAACAACCGCCGTAGTGGCCCACGTCTTCACCCATCAAGAACACGCGGTCGTCGCGGGACATGGCGTCCGTGATCGCGGCTTTGACAGCATCGCGATAGGTGGTTTCGATCATGGTGTCAGGCGGTTCAACGACTGGAGGGTCAGGGCGTTCTGTGGCCATGACATGTGCGGTCAAGGTGGCGACAGGTTCGTCAGTGCCACTTTCGGCAAAGGCGACCGCTTCTGCAATCTCGGCAGTAATCTTTGACTTGATCTCGGCCACATTATCCTCATGCAGCAACCCGCTTTTCATCGCCCAACTCTGGAACCGCACGATGGGGCCTTTTTCGCGCCATTCCGCGACCTCTTCTTTGGGGCGGTAAAGCTGGGCATCAAACATCGAATGGGCCCGAAAGCGGTAGGTGCGACATTCCAGAAAATAGGGTTTTCCGGTTTCGGCGATGGTTTGCAAAGCACGGCGCGCTGCGGCTTCGACCGCAACAACATCCATGCCATCAACAACTTCGGACGTGATCGCATAACTGCGGGCTTTGGCGGCGATATCAGTTTCTGCCTCGGTCAAATCCAGCCGCGTGCCCATCGCATAACCATTGTTTTCGCACACAAATAGAACAGGCAAGCCCCAGAGCTTTGCCAAGTTCAGGCTTTCGTGAAATTCGCCCTCTGCCACCGCACCTTCGCCAAAGAAACACGCAGTCGCCGCGGCAGTGCCTTGCATCCGGTCCGCCAGCGCAAGACCCACGGCCAACGGCAGACCACCGCCGACAATCGCGTTGCCGCCATAAAAATTGCGGCCCGCATCAAACAGGTGCATCGACCCGCCACGCCCGCCCGCACAGCCATTGGCCTTGCCGTACATTTCCGCCAGCACAGCACCCATCGGAACACCACGCGCCAGCGCATGGCCGTGTTCGCGGTAGGTCGCGACCAACCTGTCCTGATCCTCAAGCAACGGAATAATGCCCGCAGCAATCGCCTCTTCGCCGTCATAAAGATGCAAGAAGCCACGAATTTTTTCTTGGGTATAGGCCTCTGCGCATTTCTCCTCGAACATGCGAATACGCAGCATTGTTTGCAGTAATTCACGGACATGGGCCGCATCAAGGCGGGGTTTGGTGCGCGTCACAGTCATTTCTCATCACTTTCCAAGGTCGAGATATCGCCCTCTGGCAATCCTATTTCACGCGCCTTCAACAGGCGGCGCATGATCTTGCCACTGCGTGTCTTGGGCAGGTTCTGGCGAAAGGCGATTTCTTTGGGCGCAACGGCAGGACCCAACCTTTTGCGGGCATGGCCCATCAGATCAAGGCGCAAATCTTCGGTTGGTTTATGACCGGGCTTAAGGGCGACATAGGCTTTGACGATCTGGCCCGCAGTGTCATCCGGCAGGCCGATCACAGCGACCTCTGCCACTGCGTCGTGTTCCATCAAGGCACTTTCAACCTCGAACGGGCCGATCAGGTGGCCAGCACTTTTGATCAGATCATCGGCGCGGCCCACGAACCAGAAATAGCCATCGGCATCACGCATCGCCAGATCACCGCTGAGGTACCAACCGTCCTTGAAGCATTTGTCATAGCGGGCCTGTTCATGCAGATATCCGCGCATCATCGACGGCCAACCGGGGCGCAGGGCCAGTTCGCCCATCGCCATGGGCGCGGTCAGCTCGGTGACCTTATCGCCGTTAACTTCGACAATTCCTGCAGTGATCCCGGGCAAGGGTTTTCCCATCGACCCCGGTTTGACATCCATCGCGGCATAGTTGGCGATCATGATGCCGCCTGTTTCGGTCTGCCACCAGTTGTCGTGAAACGGCATGCCAAAGGTGTCATTTCCCCAGATAACTGCCTCTGGGTTCAGCGGTTCACCGACGCTAGCCATAAACCGCAAATCAGGGAATGTGCGTACGCCGATTGCGTCTGCACCTGCTTTCATCAACATCCGAATGGCGGTTGGCGCGGTGTACCAGACGTTTACACCTTCCTCGCCCAAAATGTTGTACCAACGGCCCACATCGAATTCGGCCTCGTCGATGATCATTGTCGCGCGGTTCGTCAGCGGCGCGATTATTCCGTAAGACGTGCCTGTCACCCATCCCGGATCAGCCGTGCACCAATACACATCGCCCGCCCGCAGATCGAGGGCGATCCGCCCCGTCGTATCATGCGCCACAACGGCCTGATGCACATGCACGACGCCTTTGGGTTTGCCCGTGGTGCCGGATGTAAAATGCAGCAAGGCTGGATCTTCGGGACCCGTCAACGCGGTTTCAAAACTATCCGAAGCCGCGTCCATCAAAGGCGCAAGATCGACCGTCTCAAGCACAGCACCATCAACGGTGAGCACCGTCTTAAGGGTGTCGATCGTATCACGGATACTTGTTACTTTACGTTTGTAGAGACGCGTTGAAGTGATCAGTGCATTTGCGCCGCCGATCTGCATACGGGACTGGATCGGTTCGGGCCCAAAGGCCGAAAACAGCGGACAGAACACGCAGCCCGCCTTAAGCGTCCCAAGCGCCGCAATATAAAGTTCCGGCACGCGCCCCAAAAGGGCATAGACCTTGTCACCCTTCTGCAGACCGCGCGCGCGCAAAACATTGGCAAAGCGGTTGGTCTGACGGGACAGTTCCGCATAGGTTAGATCGGTGCGGTCGCCGTTCTTGGCAATCCAGCGCAGGGCAAGCTCATCACCGTGGCCCGCGGCGACATGTCGGTCGATGGCCTCGTGCGCGATGTTCAGGTGACCATCTGTCAAACCGTCCAGCGACGCTTGGGCCGTTGCCCAGTTAAAACTTGCCCGCATGGCGTCATAATCAGCCATATTGGCGGTTCTCTTGGTCTTTTTGATCAATCTCTGTTTCATCCAGGCCCCTCCGTTGGGACCAGTCTGACATGGCAACAAGGCCACCGATTGAGCGATATCAATCCCGCAAAGGCTACTTCCGCTATCATATTGGCAAAGTAGAATCGGAGGTCATCATGCAAACCAATGCCTTTCCAACCCAAGACATCAGCGACAACACCACGGGCTGCTGCCCGCGCTTCAAACCTGCGGGTTGGGATAACCAACATCTGCATTTCGAAGACAAAAGGTTTCTGCGTGCAACGACCCGCAGCGCAATGCATATTCCGTGGAATATGGGTCAGGTCTTTACCCGCGTTCAAACGCATATCGAGGACCAGATGGCCGCCGATCCGGCTGCTGAAATTGTGCTGAGCCGCGATATCTCACCTTGGAAGGCAGAGCATTATTTTGCCGTCGACAAAGACGTCCCGAATGAAGAGATGACTACGCTGTCAGGTGATTTCATCACGCGTGTTTTCGAAGGACCTTACCGCAAGGTCAAGGACTTTGAACACGACATGGAAGTCGCGGCGACCGTCATGGGCAAAACCGCGAAGCGGGTGTTTTTCTTTTACACTACTTGCCCGAAATGCGCCAAGACATATGGCGAAAACTACATGGTTGGCGTGGCCGAGGTTTGAACAACACATATAACGTTCGCGTGGCGATTCATCAGTTGATCACGCGTTCCGCGACGCTCATTCCGTCGGACATTCCGGAAGACGGGTAAAGGATCACGCGGTCACCTTCAGAAAGTCCGCTCACCACTTCCGTTTCGATACCGTTATTCTGGCCAATTTCGATCTGGCGGAGTTGTGCCACGCCATCGGCGACAACGAAGACGGCCCAGTTATCGCGGTTTCGGAACAGCGCACTGGCAGGGACGATCAAGGCATCTTCTTTTTGCCAGACGATGATTTGCGCCTCGACCCGAAACCCGTGGCCAAGCCCCTTGTGATCTTCTGACGGACTGGAAAAGGCGATCACCGCATCGACGCGCTGTTCTTCGACACCAAGGGCCGAGAACTGCGTGATCCCGAACGGGTCAACCCGCACGACTTCGCCCGCCAGTTCCATCGCGCCACCCCAGTCAGCGATGATCACCGGATCGCCGACCGTGACTTGCACAGCATCAGTAGACAGCAGCCTCACCACCACCTCCAGATCACTGGCGATGTTGCCGATTTCCATAATCGGCGCGCCTGCAGGCAATGAAGTTTCGCTTTGCTGGATGACCCTCAGAATGCGACCGTCCGCAGGTGCAAAAAGCGGGATATCGTCAGAATCGTTCCCCATCGCGGCGGCAAGTCCGCGATCATCAAAACCAATGAGTTGTGCCTGCGCGTTCTGGATTTCCGCCTCGCGCATGGAAATTGCGGCCTCCGCCGTATCGACATTCGCCTGCATCACCCGCGCATTCTGGCGGGCGCGGTCAAGGGCAGCATCGCTGGAAATACCGCGTTCTACCAACTTTACAGTTCTGGCAAGTTCGGTCTGTGCCAAGTCGCGATTGGCTAGAGCCGCATTCAGATCGGCGCGCGCGACGCGCAAGGCGGCCTCTGCCGCTGTCACAGCGGCAAGGGCCTGTTCACGGGTACGCACATCAAGTGCCGCAGGATTGGTCGGGCGCATATGGGCAACAACTGTTTCACCGCGGACGACCGGATCGCCGGGTTGCACGCTGACGCGTTGAAGCTGTCCCGCAACTGGCGTCGAAACGATATAGGCGTCACGCACACGGGTGCGCCCTTCTTCGTCAATCGTCAGGCGCATTGTGCGGACTGTGACTTCGCCCATGTCAACCATCGTGAGCTTGGGCCAAAATGCGGCGGTCAGCGCACCAATCACTAAAATCGCTGTGACGGTGGTCAGGATCAGCCGTGATCGTTTCTTTGCTTTGGCCATAGCGGCTACTCCCTCGTTTTCAGCGCCGAGACCAGTTCGGCCCGATCGATATCACGTTTCACCAACCAACCCGAACCGACAGCGGCCCCGATCACCACCATCGCGGCAAAGCCATAGCTTGCCGCATCAAAGATTGCGGGTATCTGGTACAGTTCGCTTGAAAATCCCGCAGCGATGCCGAAGGATAAATAATACCCCATCAATGCCCCAAGCGGTAGCGCGACAAGCGTCACAACGGCCAATTCGCCCAACAAGACAAAGGCGGCTTCGCCTCTGGTAAAGCCGATGACGCGAAGGCTGGCCAAGTCGCGGGACCTTTCTGCATATGCGATGCGGGCGGCGTTGTAGACGATCCCGAACGTGATGATAAACGCGATGGCCCCCATAACATAACGAATTGCACCGGCGCCCGTGTCCATCAGCGTTTGAAACGACACTTGGGCATCCGATTTGAGGCTAACACCTGCGACCGTCGGCATGTCCTGCAGGGCTTTGTAGATGTCGGTTGCACGTGCTTCGTCAATCGTCAGATATGCACCAGAGACGCGGTTCGGTTCACGCAGGGCGCGGTTCAATTTGGCAAGATCCATGTAAGAGGGCGAGCCAAGCAGGCTTTCGGCCACCGCTGTCACGGGAATTTGCATGACAGGTTGGCGGCCTTCACGAACCTCGACCGTCAACATATCGCCGGGCCGGATATTCAGGATATCGGCAAGGGCGGTGGCAAGAACGATGCCGCCTGTCTGCAACGGGATTTCTGCCAGATCAGCATCAAGTGCGCGCGCAAGCCGCGCGTCGGGACCAAGTCCGGTTATAACGCCGCGATGGGTGTCCAACCCGTTGCGCAGCACGGCAGGAACGTGGCGCACGGGTTCAACTAGGGTCACACCTTGCATACGGCGCAATTCAAATATCGTGGACTCGGACGCGGCATGCGTAAAACTGACGGTTACGTCGCTGCGGTCGATGACATTGAACGTCAGATCAATCGTGCGACTAAACCCTGCGTAAATCGTGATCATCGACACGCAAAGCGCCATACCGCAGGCGATACCGATCATCGCGCCCGCCATGCGTCCGGGTTGCCGCGTGATCCGGCGGACAACCATGCGCGAGGGTTGATCCAGAAAGCGGTTCAGCGCATGTCCGATAGCCCCTGTGCGGCTATAATCGGCAGGTGCAGGTGCGCGCATCGCCGAAGCCGGTGTCAGCGCAAAGACGCTGCGCAAGACCAGCAGCCCACCAACCGACGCAGAAAAAATGCTGACGCTGACGCCGATAACAAACGACGCTGGATCAAGCCCGAAGACCAGAAACGGAAACTTGAAATACGTCACATAGACTTGAATAAGCGCCCGCCCGCCCGCGATACCCATCAAGCATCCCGCCAAAGCCCCGCCAACAGCAATTGCCATTACCAGCTTGAAATAGTGCCAGCCGACTTCGGCATTGGTGTAGCCAAAGGCCTTCATCAATCCGATCTCTTCGCGTTCGGACTGCACCATCCGGTTGATCACGATGTACAACAAGAACGCCGCCACCCCGAGGAAGATAGGCGGCACTCCGGTGCTGGCCGCTTCCAACCCGCCGATCTCTTCGCTGACGATCAGGTTCGAAGTCTGATCGGCCAACGGATAGGCCCCGGTGCCGCCGTAGGGGGCAAGGATGCGATCAACAGCATCAAGCACTGCGGCTTCATTGGCCCCGCGTGAAAGCGACAACAGCGCCTCGTTAAACGCGCCCTGCATGTCATAGGCAGCGGCGAGGCCTGCGCGGCTCATCCAGATGACACCAAAACGTGCGTCATCCGCGATCAATTCACCGGGTGCGGTGACATAAAGAAACTCGGGGCTTTGCGCGAGGCCGACAATACGAAAACTGCGGCGCGCGCCATTCATCGTCGCGTGGATGCGGTCGCCGGGGCGCAGCCCGTGTGCATTGGCAAAGGACTGGAGCAATAGGATTTCATCAGTGTGATCGCTGTCAATCATCCGCCCATCGGTCAAGAAGACGTCGTTCAGGCGGGGGTCTCTCAGATCAGGCAAAGAAATGGCCTGCGCCTGCACTGGTAAATCTTTGTCTGTAAGATCAATAAGAGCGCCACCAACGACACGCGGTTCTACCGCGCTGACACCTGCAATAGCTGTTAACCGTCCAACCAACCGATCCGGCGCACGAGTGACCGGCGCGAACACATCTGCCAGACGGTAACGCTCGTAGTAGGCATTGCGGGTTTCATTCAAGGACGTGACAAGCCCTGTCATCATCACGAGCATGCCGACACCAAGCGCGATAACCATGCCAATGGCGATGGCTTGACCCTTCATGCGCCACAGATCGCGCAGAAGCTTATGGTCAAGCGGGCTCACCAGTCGATCTCTTCTGGGGTCAACTTGTTCTTGTTCATCACGACTTCGCGGATGGCGCCGTCGGCGAAATGGATCACACGGTCCGCCATAGCGGCCTGACTGGCAGCATGGGTCACGATCAGAACCGTTGCCCCCAGTTTTTCGTTGACGTCTTTCAGCACGTTCAGCACCGCGCGTCCGGTCATGCTGTCGAGCGCGCCTGTAGGCTCATCGCAAAACAGAACCGTGGGATTCTTTGCAACAGCCCGCGCGATTGCAACGCGTTGCTGTTCACCGCCCGAAAGCTGCGCAGGAAAATGATCGACCCGTTCGCGCAACCCCACCATGGCAAGCGCGTCGTCCGGGTCCATCGGATCGTTGGCGATCTCGGTCACAAGCTCGACATTCTCGCGGGCGGTCAGGCTGGGCATCAGGTTGTAGAATTGAAAGACAAAACCCACATGATCGCGCCGATACAGCGTTAGCTGCTTGTCGGTCATCTCTGAAAGGTTTTGATCCTGAAAAAAGGCGTCACCGTCTGTCCCGCGGTCCAGCCCACCGATGATATTCAGAAGCGTGGATTTGCCGCTGCCCGATGGACCAAGCAGGACAACAATCTCGCCTTCAGGAATGTCCAGATCGACACCGCGCAGGGCATGGACGGCAGATCTGCCTTCACCGTAAACCTTGGTCAGTCCTTTGGTTGAAAAGGTATTCTTTCTCATACAACACCCGCTGATACTGCGTTCAATTTTGACTGAACACACTGGACAGATAAGGCGGCAACAGCTACTTTGTCAACAACGCGCCAACGAGGGAGACCTGACTTGAACAAGGCTGAAAAGGCAAATGCGGTTCAGGCTGCGCGTGCAGACTTCATCGAAACGATCGGTGTAATCGTCCAATCCGAAGGGTTGCCGCGTATTGCAGGCCGTGTCTTGGCGATGCTGCTTTATGATGGTGAAAGAGTTTCATTTGGCGAGCTGGCAGATGCATTGCAGGTCAGCCGGGGCAGCATCAGTTCGAGTGTCAGGATGCTTGAAAGCCAGCAGTTAATAAAACGCGTGGCGAAGGCGGGCGACCGTCAAGACTATTTCCAAGTGGTTGATAGTGCCTTTGCCAACATGGTCGAAGCATCTGCCACGCGCGCACAACGTGCCGCCGCAGAAATAGAAGAAGCACTGTCGCATATTCCAACTTCCGAAGCAGGCCCTCGCGTGCGGGTCGGCGACTATGCTGCGTATTATCGGGCGATGGGTGAAGGTCTGAAAACAACAGCAAAGACCTTACGCAACAAACGCTGAAAGCAGGGACACTGGGCGCGCTCAGACACCGGATACGATATCAACGTCGCATAAGATTGATTATGTCAGGCAGCTTGTTCAACAGTTAGCAAAGGGTGTGCAGCTCTATCAATTTGACCTCTGGAAACATCTCGCGATACTTGGTTAAATCAAGATCAGTCTCACGCGCATCTTTGCAGGAAGCTTCAATAATCGCGCCTGGATCTCTTTGGTCACCAAGATCAACGATCTCGTCTGCTGATAAAAACCCCAGCCAGTTACCAAACTCATCAAAAATATCGTAGGTACAGGAATCTGGGTCATACCCAGCTAGAGGCGTCGGCTGAGTATCAGTTGTTGAAGTGTTTGTTGTCGTCATGTTCCCTCCATCAGGCTTTTCGTGAAATTGTGCTCATGAAGAGCCCTATAGAGGGAAGTTCTAATCTTTTGATATATAACAACAAAAAGCAGAATTTGTCTAGTAAATGCAATATGGGCTGTGGTGATACGGTGACTTCTAGCAATGTTCTACATTGCTTGTTGTGAAGCAGCACGACCCACTTCTCGAACTCTTATCGTAAAGTAAGACGGCACGAGAAAATCAGCCCAAAATTCTACAGTGGCGACTCAATTTAAAACAGCAGAGCCCTACAGATGAAGGTAGTCTGTAGCGTTTCATCATCGCAAAAGCCATATTGGTTGTGTCGGCGGCCAAGCATGTAGTCGCCGTGTCCAACGGCCACCCAACTCGAGATAGCCATTCCGGCCAGCCTTCGCGGTAGCCTAATACCTCGATGAGTGTTTCAGATCTCAGATTCTCAAGGCTGCGCACTGGCAGATCCGGGTGACATACAGGAAACAATTCGTCTTGCGTGAGCTGGATGCTGTCGCGATCTTGCCAACCACCAGTGCCATAGTGAATATCTAGATCGCATCGACCTTTTAGATCGTCTTCTTGCCAGACATTCGAAATAATTCGCAAGGGGATGTCCGGGTGTTGCTTTCTGAAACCTTCAAGCCTTGGCGCAAGCCAGAGTGCACCAAACCCAATGGAAGTGCGCACTGTCAGCACATCGTGGTCACCGCGGACGAAAAGTTGCCCGGTGCCAGAAGCAATCCTTTCAAATGCTTGGGCCACGATCGGAAGGTATGATTGCCCAACTCGTGTGATTTCAAGGCTGCGAGGATGGCGGATGAAGAGCCTTGACGAAAGGTGCTCTTCCAGGAGTTTGACCTGTTTTGAGACTGCAGCCTGCGTCAGCCCCAATTCTCCGGCTGCACTGGTAAAGCTGAGGTGACGTGCCGTGGCCTCGAACGCGCGCAGCCAATTTAGCGGGGGAAGTGCAGATCTCATGGACAAGCTTGCTATAACTTTAATGGGGGCAATGCCAGAGAATTCGTTGTTTGATTGATCGCTGGGATGTCAGTTTACTCGCAGCATGAAAAATATCATTTCTCGCACGCACCAAACAGAAAAAGCGTTTCCTGAAGAACGCCGCATCCTTGCAGCAGCCTTTCGACTGGCCTTTCGTGAAGGTTGGCACGAGGCGGTTGCCAATCACTTCAGTCTTTCAGTTTCCGAGGATGGGCGACAGTTCCTGATCAATCCAGCAGGCATTCATTTTTCACAGATGAAAGCTTCGGACTTGATACTCTGCGATGCCCTTGTTCCCGAGGCCTCCTTGAATGGTCCGCAAGGGCCCGATCCGACGGGATGGGCGATCCATGGCGCCTTCCACCGCAACCAACCTCAGACAAAAGCTTGCCTCCATACGCACGCACCAAATTCTACGGCCTTCGCGTGCCTAGAGCATACTCCGTTGCCGCCCATCGACCAGAATACTGCGCGTTTCTTCAATCGATATGCGTATGATGAAGGGTTTGGCGGGCTTGGCTTTGCCGATGAAGGCGAACGGCTTTCGAAGGTTTTGGGCAACCAACGCATCTTGGTCATGGGCAATCATGGGGTTATGGCCGCCGCAGAAAGTGTCGCCCGTGCGTTTGATGAACTCTACTACTTCGAACGCGCCTGTGAAACATACTTGAAATCCAGCGGGACGGGACGGCCCTTGAAGGTTCTGCCGCCCGAAATCGCGGAAAAGACTGCACGGGAGTGGGAAGACTATCCTGGCGACACCTGGCAACAGCATTTTGATGCTCTTTGTCGAATACTTGATCGTGAGGAACCTGAGTATCGTGAATGATTTTGCTGAACTGCGTGATTGCGAAAATTTTGCATTTACTGCGTTGGGCTGAAAGAACCACTGCGAGTAATCAGCAAGGAAATGCACGGGATCACGGGAAACTGTTTGATGAATCTGAGGCTGCTCGTGTTTGTTCCGCAAATTCGTTTGGGCATTGTTGGCTACATATGGATAACCCACGCGGTTCGGGCCCAGTTGTACCCGCTTGGGGAATAGGCCTGCCTTCTCCAGACGTGCGGTGTGTTGCGGCGAGTACAAGACCAACTCCTTGACCTGGCGTTTCGAAAGTATCCTCATCACGATCTCTCCTAAATTGAAGAGCATCGCGATGCTCGGGTTTCGACAAGTTCCCCGAGGAGGTTGCAGGCTAGCAGCTTATGGTTGTGGATCAAGCTATCAGTGGCACTGAAGCAGCTGCGAATCCGCTCATAGCTGCACATGGCAGAACGCGATTTCTGATCATATTTATGAGACTAAAAAGAGACTAAGAAATGAAAAAGGCTTAGCGATCTGTCGCTAAGCCTTTGAAATAGTTGGTGGACTGGGGAGGATTCGAACCCCCGACCCCTTGATTCGTAGTCAAGTACTCTATCCAACTGAGCTACCAATCCACGAGGTGCGATCTAGCTGTGCTGACGCGGTGATGCAAGTACCAAT
>Ga0075467_10000861_pt1 | contig 24769 bp, 25 predicted proteins | sample DEB08_DNA_9_FD_75067 | JGI IMG/M metagenome (GOLD analysis project Ga0075467, IMG submission 75067) | Aqueous microbial communities from the Delaware River and Bay under freshwater to marine salinity gradient to study organic matter... | ecosystem: Environmental > Aquatic > Marine > Coastal ... | reverse complement strand
TTAGGCTTAAAAAATGCGGCTGAAATGCAGTATGCTAATCTGGTTTAGCATTTTTTTATGTGGTTGCAATCAGCCAAATTTTTCCACTTGAGCGGCCAAAAGTAGTAAAAAATTGAGCGGAGCAACATTCCAATGAATAGAAATTTATTGGTATCAATTTTGGATGGCTTCATTAAAAAACTAAAATGCAAAAAAATATCCTCGCTCTTCTAAGCCTGCTTCTTCTTTTGTTCAATTCCGCTTGCAAAGTTTATCATCCTGATTCTCTTGCCGCTCATCGCTTTAGTAGCCCGCCAATTAAGGGGACACCACAAGTTTTTTACCCTAGTCAGAACCTTCCGCAACAAGATTATATGCAATTGGATGAAGAATACCTAAATACTTCGGAACCGGGTCCACAAGCACTTTTTAGAGAACTAAGCGCGCGGAATTTAGACGGAGCATTAGTTTATCATCAAGACTATTCTAGCCATGAGGCGACGGAGGAAATACAACCAGGTTTGCTGAGTTACGTTATTGCAGCAGCTGTATCGAGCGATGCTCCCGAGCCCAGCTATAACAGCTACACTGCTCATAATTACTACATTCAATATCGTCCCTTCATCTATCTCCATCGTATAGAAGAACGGGAGTTTTTAGATCAGGTAGAAATTACAATTAACAGGCCATCTGGCGAAAGCAAAAGCGAAATACTCGAATTTGATTGGTGGGGACAAATACAATTTTTCCCGCCCGAGTTTGACTCCAGCGCTTTCAGTCAGGCCCTATTTATTCAGCCTTGGTTTTTTCTAGAGCAGCATAATAGTTCTTGGTCCTGGGCTAATAGCAATAACCATATTTTGCCACATCGTCGCTACATCAGTGGCAATTGGCATTTGAATTACCGAGCTCCTTTCGAAGGACTTTTGTATCGCTTAAGAGTGGAGGGGCCGAATTATAATATTTTGCTCAAAGCTAATGAATCCGGGCGATTTCGTTTAAGCGCTTTAGAAATAAAGGGGCAAATTATTCTGGTAAAGGAGATTGAATTTTTATCGACTTTAAAAAAGCAAGAGCTTCAATTACTTGATGGGACTAAAATTGAATACCGCTATTCTTATAAAAAGCGCTCCATGGTTCCCCAAGATTGGATTGTACGAACAAAAGATTTGCAGCATTGAAACTTGGCGCTTACATTTGTGGTTACTTATCCAGAAAGACGGAGGGAATGGGCCCGTTGATGTCTTAGCAACCCGAGAAAAGTCGGGTGCTACATCCCACCTTAACAATTTTGTTAGGGGCAGATAAGATTGGTAATAATTACCTTTCCCTCTCCACTTTCTGGCTAAAACTTATACTAGTTATTCTATGCCAGAGAATTCATTAGCCGAAATAGCCCGTAAACGCATCCTAATTTTAGATGGTGCCATGGGAACCATGATTCAAAATCACAAGCTCCAAGAAGCGGATTATCGCGGAGAGCGCTTTGCTGATTTTCCCCACGATTTAAAAGGGAATAACGACTTACTAAGCTTAACACAGCCCAAAATTATTGCCGATATCCATCGCGCGTATTTTGCTGCAGGTGCCGATATCGTTGAGACCAATACTTTCAATGGAACGCGTATTTCCATGGCCGATTATCACTTGGAAGATTTGGTACCCGAATTAAATTATGAGTCCGCGCGTATTGCCCGCTCGGTGGCAGATGAGTTTAGCGCCAAAGAACCGCATAAACCACGTTTTGTGGCAGGGTCGATTGGCCCCACAAATAAAACCGCTAGCCTTTCGCCCGATGTAAACAATCCCGGATTCCGAGCGATTGACTTCGATACTCTAGCTGCTAATTACAAAGAACAAGCCCGCGCTCTAATTGAGGGTGGGGTACATGCTCTGTTGGTAGAAACTGTTTTTGATACCCTTAATGCCAAAGCGGCTTTATTCGCTATTCAAGGCTTGTATGATGAACTCGGTCAGGAATATCCGATAATGGTTTCGGGAACTATTACCGATGCTAGTGGCCGCACTTTATCGGGCCAAACGGCTGAATCATTCTTAATTAGTTTAAGTCACGTGCCGCTGCTATCGATTGGTTTAAACTGCGCTTTGGGAGCAGATCAGCTTAGACCTTATGTACAAACTTTGCGACAAAAATCAGATTTATTAATCAGCGCGCATCCCAATGCAGGCTTACCTAATGCCTTTGGTGAATATGATCAAGGGCCCGAAGAAATGGCAAGTCTTATTAAGGAATACCTCGACCAAGGTCTCGTGAACATTATTGGTGGATGTTGTGGCACGACGCCTGAACATATTAGGGCGATTGCGAAGTTCGTGGATGAATAAAAACTCAATTGTAATTAGTTGTAATTCAATAGGAGGTGATTGCGTTGAGGAGAGGTAATTCGGTTGTGATTAGAAATGTAAAATCCGGTAAATGAGGCTCTTTAAGGCTGAGGGAGTTAATTAAATTATAAATAATTGTTAGTTATTTTAATGTCAATTTAGTGAGGGTTCAGTTGTGAATTTTGGTGTCTCAACATAAAATTCAACTGTTTATGAAGTTAGAGGATTTAGAAATATATAATAAATCATTAGAGATTGGAGAACGAGTTTGGAAACTAACTTTGACTTGGGACTATTACGCGAAAGACACGGTTGGTAGGCAATTGGTCCGTTCGATAGATTCGGTTGCGGCAAACATTAGCGAAGTTTTCGGTCGCTATCATTTTAAAGACCGTCAGCGTTTCAATTACTTTTCGCGCGGTTCTTTATATGAGTCTAAAACTTGGTTAGCCAAAGCAACCGCTCGCGGCCTCTTGGATAAAAAGGAATTTGAGGAAATGGTAAGCTATATAAATGATTAAGGAGTTAAGCTGAATAATTATATAACAGTCACCTCCAAGCAGATTAATTGAGTGAAAAGAAAATTTTAAAGAGAAGTATCTCAGCGGTTCAAGAATAAGATAGAGATGATAGAATTAATATACATATTAGTGATGGTAGAAATAATAGGCCAAGGTTTATATCAAAAAGCCTTTTTATTGAAGGAAGTACAATTGAATTTCCCTCTCCACACAGCTTGTCTTCCTACCGAATTCCTACCGAGTTACCCTTTTCACACAGCTTGTCTTCCCGCCGAATTACAATTGAATAACTAATTGTTGAAATGAAATTATCAGGACTAGAGCCATTAAATATTACCAAAGCCTCCAATTTTGTTAATGTCGGCGAACGTACCAACGTTACGGGCTCACGTAAGTTTTTACGATTGATAAAAGAAGATCGCTACGATGAAGCAGTAGAAGTAGCTCGCGATCAAGTAGAGGGTGGTGCACAAATTTTAGATGTGAATATGGATGAAGGTATGCTCGATGGCAAAGAGGCCATGGTGCGCTACCTAAATTTAATTGCCGCTGAGCCCGATATCGCGCGTATTCCTGTAATGGTCGATTCATCCAAATGGGAAATTATAGAGGCGGGTTTAAAGTGTTTACAGGGAAAGTCGGTGGTAAACTCCATCTCGCTAAAAGCAGGGGAAGAGGAATTTTTACGCCAGGCTAAATTGTGTTTACGCTATGGCGCAGCGGTAATTACAATGGCTTTTGACGAAAAAGGTCAGGCTGATTCTTACGAGCGTCGCATAGAAATTTGCGAACGTTCTTATAATTTGCTGCGCGAGAGATTAAATTTTCCGCAAGAGGATATCATTTTCGATCCCAATATTTTTCCTGTCGCCACGGGAATCGATGAGCACCGTAGAAATGCCATCGACTTTTTTGAAGCGACCAAATGGATAAAAACCCATCTGCCCGGAGCGAAAGTAAGCGGCGGGGTAAGCAATGTGTCTTTTAGTTTCCGCGGAAACCAGCGCGTGCGTGAAGCTATGCACTCGGCTTTTCTCTATCATGCGATTCAGCACGGAATGGATATGGGAATTGTAAACCCTACGATGTTAGAGGTTTATGAGGAAATTCCTAAAGATCTATTAGAAAGGGTAGAAGATGTTTTACTCGATCGGCGCGAGGATGCGACCGAGCGATTACTCGATTTTGCCGAAAGCGTAAAAGGCGAAGCTAAATCGAAAGAGCGTGATCTTTCTTGGCGTGAAGCGGCAGTAGAAAAACGCATCGAGCACGCTTTGGTAAAGGGAATTGTCGATTTCATTGAAGAGGATGTAGAGGAAGCACGTCCCAATTTTGCCCGCGTTTTAGGGCTAATTGAGGGTCCTTTAATGGACGGAATGAACGTGGTTGGCGACCTCTTTGGTTCGGGGAAAATGTTTCTACCGCAAGTAGTTAAATCGGCACGGGTTATGAAAAAAGCTGTGGCTTATTTGCAACCTTATTTAGAGGCGGAGAAATTGGCGAATAGCGAAAAGGCTCAGAAAAAAGGTAAAATTTTAATGGCCACAGTTAAGGGCGATGTGCACGACATTGGGAAAAATATTGTGAGTGTAGTTTTGGCCTGCAATAACTTCGACATTGTAGATTTAGGAGTGATGGTTCCTTTGCAGGAGATCATTAAAAGGGCCAAAGAGGAAGAGGTAGATGTTATCGGGCTCAGTGGTTTAATTACCCCTTCTTTAGACGAGATGATTTACGTGGCGCAAGAGATGGAACGTCAAAAAATGGATATTCCCTTAATGATTGGAGGAGCCACTACTTCGCGCGTACATACCGCGGTGAAAATCTTCCCCGAGTATTCTAATATAGTGGTACATGTTAATGATGCCAGTCGTAGTGTGCCCATTGCGCAAAGCTTGGCAAGTCCGGTTTCTAGAAAAGCCATAAAGGAAAAGATCCACTTAGAATACACGAGCTTACGGGAAAACTATCTTACTAAAAGTCAAGCTAAAAAACTGATTAGCATAGAGGAAGCGCGGGCTAATAAACTACAATTAGATTTTAATGCCCAGCAAATTGTAAAGCCCAAGGAATTAGGTGTTTTTATATGGGATAATATCTCTTTGGCTGAATTACGCGACTTTATCGATTGGACACCTTTCTTCCAAACTTGGCAATTGCACGGCAAATTTCCGCGTATTCTCGAAGATGAGGTAGTGGGTATAGAGGCTAATGCGCTTTACGCAGATGCGCAAGAAATGCTCGATACAATCATTGCAGAAGATTGGCTGCAAGCTAAGGCGGTATATGGCATTTGGGAGGCAAATAGTGTTAATCACGACGATATTGAACTTAAAAACGCATCTAGCGAAAGCGAAATGTTTAGGACCCTAAGACAGCAAACCCAAAAAGCAAAAGGACAGCCCAACCTGGCTTTAGCCGATTTTATTGCCCCTAAGGAAAGTGGAATTCAAGATTATGTAGGGGCTTTTGCGGTAACGGCAGGTTTGGGGATTGAAAAGCACATTGAACGTTTTACAGCGGAACTCGACGATTATAAGAGTATTATGCTCAAAGCATTAGCCGATCGATTGGCAGAGGCTCTGGCGGAAGCCTTACATGTGAAAGTTCGTAAAGAGATATGGGCTTACGCTAGCGATGAGAATTTGAGCACCGAAGATTTAATTAAAGAAAATTATCGCGGCATTAGACCGGCGCCGGGTTATCCCGCTTGTCCGGATCACCTCGAAAAATTGACCATTTTTAAATTATTAAAACCGGAGGAAATAGGAATGGCTTTAACCGAAAGCTTGGCGATGACCCCTACCGCAGCGGTTAGTGGTTACTATTTCGCCCATCCTGAAAGTAAGTATTTTGGTTTAGGGAAAATCGATCGTAGCCAAGTAGAGGACTTCGCGACAAGGAAAGGGATTAGGGTAGAAAAGGCGGAGAAATGGTTGCGCCCCAATTTAAATTATTAGTGAAATGAAGATTACGGAACACATAGAAAAAGCAGAGAGTACCTTATTCTCTTTTGAAATATTACCACCGCTTAAAGGACAGAAGATTGAGGATATTTACTCCGTTATTGATCCTTTAATGGAGTTTAAGCCCCCTTTTATTAATGTTACTTATCATCGGGAGGAAGTGGTTTATAAGCGCTTACCTAGCGGATTACTAGAGCAGAAGGTGGTAAAGAAAAGACCGGGTACGGTTGGGATTTGCGCGGCTTTGCATAGTCATTATGGAGTAGACACCGTCCCTCATATTTTATGCGGAGGTTTTAGCAAGGAAGACACAGAGAATGCCCTTATTGATCTCGACTTTTTAGGGATTAAAAATGTTTTAGCTCTGCGTGGCGATAGCATGAAAAATGAAACCCTTTTCGCTCCCGAGGCAGATGGACATACTTATGCTTCCGACTTGGTTAAACAGATAAAAGCCATGAATGAAGGGCGTTATTTAGAAGAAGAACTGCAGAACAGTAATCCTAGCAATTTCTGTATTGGCGTAGCGGGTTACCCCGAAAAGCATTACGAAGCACCTAGCCTAAACAATGATATTGAAAACCTAAAAGCTAAGGTTGACGCGGGCGCAGATTATATCATTACTCAGATGTTTTTCGACAATCAGAAGTATTTTGATTTTGTGGATCGCTGTCGGGCGGCAGGAATTAATGTGCCAATAATCCCCGGCATAAAACCGGTAGCCACCAAAAAGCATCTTAGCTTTTTACCACATTTCTTTAAGGTAGATATGCCAGATGATTTAGTGAAAGCGATAATCAACTGCAAAACTAATTTAGAAGTACGGCAAGTTGGAATAGAATGGGGTATTGCACAGGCAAAAGAGCTAAAAGCGGCGGGAGCTCCTGCCATACATTTTTACTCTATGGGTAAGCCTGATAATATTGAAGCGATAGCAAAAGCGGTGTTTTAAGCACTCGTTGCAGTGAACATTTGCATTGGGTTAATCGGGGAATTTAGCTCCTTAATATTGCTTCTTAGTTAAAGGTAGATTAAGCTTTTATTCTGTTTATCAACATTTTAAAATTCAAAATGTGAATAGATCGCTTTTGCTCCTTGTGAGAAGGGGCAGAACAATTCTTAGATTTAAGGGAATATTTATTTAAAATTTCCTTTATGCCTGTAAAAGCCAAAACGTCTGCAGATTTTAAGTTAAGCAAGAAAAAGACACGTAAAATATTTGTGCTTGATACCTCGGTTATTCTCTACGATCATAATTCTATTATGAACTTCGATGAGCATGATGTGGCGATTCCCATTACGGTTTTAGAGGAGTTGGATGAGTTTAAAAAAGGCAGTGATACCAAGAATTATGAGGCGCGTCAGTTTATTCGTTTGCTTGATAAAAAAGCGGGGGAGAAAAACATTAACGACTGGATTTCTTTAAACGGCGGCAGCAAAGGGAAGTTTAAAGTAATAATGGATACTCGTGCCACCGATACCGATGCACAGCAAATTTTCGGCGCGAATAAGAATGATCATAAAATCCTCAATGCAGCCATCAACCTCGCCTTAAAGGAAAAGAATCGTAAAGTCATTTTAGTAACCAAAGACATTAATTTACGTCTCAAGGCCAAGGCTTTAAATGTGATTGCTGAGGATTATGAAACTGGTAAAATTAAAGATGTAGCCGAACTCTATACTGGTAAATCATCCCTTGAGTCTTTTGATCAAAAAATAATCGACAGCTTGTATAAGGCGCATAGCATTGCTATAGATGAGGTATTAAAGGAACAAAGCGATTTTAAGGCCGAAAACAATCACTTTTATATTTTGAAAGGCGAGAAAAGTAGCACCTTAGCCTTTTATGATGCGCATAAAATGTCGCTCGATCAAGTAGAGAAAAAGAGTTTTTACGGTATTAAACCGCGTAATGCCGAACAGACTTTTGCTTTGCACGCCATCTCTAATCCGGAAGTGAAGTTAGTTACCTTAAGTGGAGTGGCAGGAACGGGTAAAACCCTTTTAGCTTTGGCCGGCGCTTTAGAGCAGAGAAGGGAGTATAAGCAAATCTATCTGGCCCGACCGATTGTACCCTTAAGCAATAAAGACATAGGCTTTTTACCAGGCGACATGAAGGCAAAGATTAATCCTTACATGCAACCTTTATGGGATAATCTCAAGTTTATAAAAAACCAATTTAATGAGTCTGATAAGGAGTTTAAACAGATTGACGAAATGGTGAATTCGGAAAAGTTATTGGTAACGCCCTTGGCTTATATCCGCGGTAGAAGTTTGTCGAATGTAATATTTATTGTAGATGAAGCGCAAAACCTTACCCCTCATGAAGTGAAAACGATAATTACGCGAGCGGGCGAGAATTCTAAATTTATCTTTACTGGCGATGTAAGGCAAATTGATACTCCCTATTTAGATGAGCAGTCCAATGGTTTGAGCTATCTAATAGACAAGGTAAAAGGCAATCACTTGTTTGCTCATGTTTTATTAGAGAAAGGGGAGCGTTCGGAATTAGCCAATTTAGCCAACGATTTATTGTAATCGCTTTCGCTAAGATGCATAAACTGCTCGCGCCTGAGCCGTTTACAATAGCCTGTTATTGCTTCACTTTTTCGGTTTAACACCCACTATTTATAAGAGGTCTTAGGCCTGATTTTACATCCAACTGAGGTGGCCAAATTAGGTCGCGCTAGAAATAGTATCTAAGCATGATCTTGCTTATAAGCGAGAAAGGAATAAATACCCAGCACCAGTTCTGCGGTAGAATAAAGCATTAGTCCTGGGTTGGCAAAGTCGGAAATTAGCATCGTAATGAAAAACGCGGGCTGCAATAATCGGTAATTGATAATCCAGCGATAAAGTCCACCCACTTCGTAAAAGGAACTTTTATAGCTTACCAATCCTTCTATGAAAATAAAATAACCTAGGGTTCTTAGCCAATAATTAGCAACAAGGTCTTTCCAAAAAAATATCATAACCTGTTCTGGTACGATAATCAAGGTTAGTCCGAAGATCATTAAAAGCCAACCAGAATGATTTATGGTTTTTGCGGTGCGCGTCATTAATCCTGAAAGGCCAAGAATAGTTTTGGTAAAGGAAATAAAAAAAGCCCCGTGATTAATAATCACAGGGCTTTTATTCTGAAAAATCTATTAACCCACTTTTCCAGTAACTTTCGGAGCGCCAGCTAAAATCTCATCGCTGGCGTTGTCTGCAAATTTTTCGAAATTCTTAACAAATTTTTCGGCTAGTTTATTTGCGGTATCATCGTAAGCGTCTTTGTCTGCCCAAGTATTGCGTGGAAACAATATTTCTTGCGGAACATTAGGGCATTCAGTTGGCATTGCTAAACCAAAAACTTCGTGATTTTTAAATTCTACGTTGTCAAGCTCGCCGTTTAAGGCTGCTGTGATCATCGCTCTAGTATATTTCAACTTCATACGACTCCCTACACCGTAGCGGCCACCAGACCAGCCGGTGTTTATCAACCAAACATTTACATGTGAGTGCTGCATTTTAGCGCTTAGCAAATCAGCGTATTTGGTCGGGTGTAAAGGCATAAAAGGGGCGCCAAAACAAGCGGAGAAAGCAACCACTGGCTCGGTAATACCTTCTTCGGTACCGGCTACTTTAGCAGTATAGCCACTAATAAAATGGAAAGCGGCTTGGCCAGGCGTTAATTTAGAGATGGGAGGTAAAACTCCGTAGGCATCACAAGTAAGGAAGAATACGTTTTTGGGGTTTTCTCCGATAGAGTTAGGTTGAATATTTTCAATGTGATCAATGGGGTAGCTCACACGAGTATTCTCCGTTTTACTGCTATCTTCAAAGTCAACATTTTTAGTCCCAGGCTTAAAGATGATGTTCTCTAAAAGAGCACCTGGCTTAATAGCATGGAAAATATCGGGTTCTTTTTCTTCGCTTAGGTCAATAACTTTAGCATAACAGCCACCTTCAAAATTGAAGATAACATCATCAGAGGTCCAACCGTGCTCATCGTCACCGATTAACCTACGATTAGGATCAGCACTTAAAGTAGTTTTACCCGTACCGGAAAGTCCGAAGAAAAGAGCAGTGTCACCATCCTTACCAACGTTGGCCGAGCAGTGCATACTTAGTACATTCTTTTGGTGCGGTAAGATGAAATTTAAAGCAGAGAAAATTCCCTTTTTAATTTCACCTGTATAACCAGTGCCACCAACTAGTGCCACTTTATCACTAAAGTTAAGAATGGCAAAGTTATGCTGACGGGTATGATCTTTTTCAGCTTCCGCCTGAAAACGTGGAGCATTGAAAACAATCCATTCTGGTTCGAAGGTCTCACGCTCTGCGTCGCTTGGCTCAATAAACATGTTGCTAGCGAATAGATTAGACCATGGTAATTCCGTGATTACACGGATTTTCATGCGGTATCTTTCATCTGTACAAGCATACACATCTCTTACATAAAGTTCCTGACCGCTTAAATGGTCCATCACCTTTGTTTTTAGAGCATCGTAATGATTAGGCTCAAAGGGAATATTGATATTACCCCACCACACAGAGTCGGCGGTAATGCTATCTTTTACAATAAATCTATCAAGAGGAGAGCGACCTTTAAACTCACCGGTGTCAATTGACAAAGCACCGCTGTCGGCAATTTCACCGAGATTGTTCTCAACAGTAATTTTGGTTAAATCTTCTGGGGATAGGTTCCAAAGGGCTTTGGCATTCTTAATCCCATATTGCTCGAGAGAGGAGTGGCTTGGTTTCACTTCTTTGAACATACTAGTGTTGCGTTTTAATTGGCAATAATTCTACGCTGCAAAATTAATACTTATTGCCGCTTATCGCTCTCTTTAATCGATAAAAATAAGCACTTTTCCTTAGCGTAAAAAGTACACTAAGGATTATTGGGAGCTCTTAACGATTTGAAAAACAGTACTATCCACCCTAAAATGAGGGCGATTCCACCAAGGGGAGTAATCGGCCCTAAAAACCTGAAATTAAAATCAAAAATAGGCGCAATACTTAATAAATAAATACTGCCAGAAAAAAGAATTATTCCAAAAATCCATAGGGTTTTAGTCCACCTTAGTCCAAACTCTTTTGAGGGTAATAAAGCTAGGAAAGCAAGCGCTAAGGCATGCCACATTTGGTAGCGCACTCCTGTTTTGAAACTTTCTAAACTTTCGGCAGATAGTTGACCTTTAAGGGCATGCGCTCCTAAGGCACCTAAAATTACGGCTATAGCAGCAAAGGCAGCTGCCCAAGCAAGAGTAGAACGATGTATTGTCATTGGAAAAATGTTTCTGCTTTTTTACGGCTAAGTTCGTAATCTAGTGTTACGAGAAAGAGCGCTTTATGGCCTTTAAGTTCGGCTTGTTTACTTACCGCAGTTTTTAAAACTTGTAAACGGCTTTGGTCGTATTTCAGATCATTAAGGACAGTTTCCAATTGAAGTGGTTTTATTTTTTCCGCGGCCAGAAACTCTTCAATCATCTGAATTTTGTCGAATTCAAAGCTATTAAGCTGAATGCTATTTTGTAGTGCACTAAAGGCGCTTTCGCTTTGGCTCCTTTCGGTAGATGTCTCTTTAATAGGCGTTTTTTCGACTATCGAATCTGCTTGCGCAAAAGTGCCAAGAGGGCTAATCTTTTCTTTAAGCTCAGAATTTGGGTCGGTAATAACGAAGGTGGTAACGGCATTGTTTGAGCTGTCTTTGATCGTACTTACTTCAGTTTGTTTAAGAACGACAGCTGAATCGGGTTTAGACCTGAAATGAGGCAAACTATCTATCACTGCGATGATCTTGGTGACATCTTGGTATTCCGTTTTGCGGTTGAAATCTAATACCAAAGCGTTTTGACTTAGTTTAGAATAAGATCCGCGAAAACGTAGTTTCCGTTCACCTTTATAATTGTGGTGCAGCACGTATTGATAATTGGCGGGCTGTTCCAAATTTATTTTTCTCCGCAAATCTTGCCCATCATCCATTAAGAAAATTAGTTCATGTTTGCCTGCCTCAAGTTTTTGCAAATTCACTTTTTTAAGGGATTGCTCATTTTGTAAGTAACCATCAATCACCAGTTTAAAACCAGTTTTGGTTTCATCCTCTAGCATAAGGCTTATTTGTGCGCTTAGGCAAATGGGCATAAAGAAGAGCAGTAGGAAAAGCCTAGTATTTTGCGTCATTCCAAAATTAAATTCCCTCAAAGGTAAAACACCTTTCTATAATTTTAAATTTGTCGCCATTGACTTATAAACTATGCAAAGTATACTTTTAATTGGAGCAGGCCGCTCAACATATTCTTTAGTTGAGTACCTTAAAAAGCACGCATCCAGTGAAGATTGGCGGGTAACCATCGCTGATCAATCTTACGAATTAGCGCAAGAAAAAGCAGGCGATCACCCTCGAATGGAGGCGATGCAGTTTGATGTAAACGACGAGATCAGCCGCGTCGCTGCTATATCTAAGGCCGACTTGGTAATTTCTATGTTGCCCGCACATATGCACATATCGGTAGCAAGCGATTGCATTGCCTTAGGTAAGCATATGGTTACGGCATCTTATATCAGCGCAGAAATGAAAGCCCTCGATCAGCGTGCTAAAGATGCAGGGGTAGTGTTAATAAATGAGATTGGGGTAGATCCAGGTATTGATCATTTGAGCGCCATGAAAATTCTTGACGAGATTAAAGCCAAAGGCGGAGAAATGAAACTTTTCGAAAGCTTTACCGGCGGTTTAATCGCTCCCGAAAGTGACAACAACCCTTGGCACTATAAATTTACTTGGAACCCACGTAATGTGGTTCTAGCGGGTTCTGGGGGAGCGGTGAAATTTAAACAGGAGGGCAATTATAAATACATTCCCTATCATCACTTATTCCGTCGCACTGAGATAATCGAAGTGGATGGCTTTGGCCGATTTGAAGGTTATGCCAACCGCGATTCTCTTAATTATCGTGAAGTTTATGGCCTCAATGAAATTCCTACTATTTATCGTGGCACCTTACGCAGACCAGGCTTTTGCCGTGCTTGGGATGTTTTCGTGAAATTAGGTATGACCGACGATTCGTATCGTTTGGAAGATTGTGAGAATAAAACTTACCGCGATTTCACTAACCTTTTTCTCGCCTACAACCCCCACGATTCTGTGGAGTTGAAACTAATGCATTATTTGAACATTCCGCAAGATAGCGACGTAATGGATAAGCTTAAATGGCTTGGGATTTTTAGCGATACCAAAATTGGCTTGCACAAACCTACTCCCGCTGAGGTTCTACAAAAAATATTGCAAGACAAATGGCAATTGGAGAAAGAGGATAAAGATATGATTGTGATGTATCACAAATTTGGCTACGAGCTCGCGGGCGAATTGCACATGATAGAATCGAGTATGGTAACCATCGGTAGAAATTCGAAGGATACGGCCATGGCACGTACGGTTGGTTTGCCAGTGGCCATTGCCACCCGTCATATCTTAAATGGAAATATCAAAACTCCGGGTGTGCAAATCCCCATTACTAAAGAGATTTATAAGCCTATGCTTGAAGAGTTAGCGGCCAATGAAATTGTTTTTAATGAAAAGGAAATAGCTTATCAAGGCTATTAGTCAAAGGCATTATTCCCTTAAAAGACAAAGGTCGAACCCGCAATTGGAGTTCGACCTTTGTCTTTTGAATTTCTTAAATCTTATTTGGAGCAGACATAAAGAATCTCTCCGGGCATTAGCGCATATTTTTTATGCTCTTCTACTTTTAGTTCTTGAGAGAAGTCGATTGGATCGACCTTGAAACCTGCCTTAATCAATCGCTCGGAATAATCTTTACCATAAACGCGTACATGATCATACTGCCCAAAACGACGAATACGTTCTTCCGGATCAGTGATGCTTGGGTCTTCATCTGTAAGCAAGCGGCCCTTTTCAAAAGGAACTTGCATAATGGCTAAACCTCCCGGTTTTAACACACGACATAATTCGCGCATACATTGTTGGTCGTCATTTACGTGCTCCAAAACGTGATTACAAAATACTACATCGAAGGTATTATCGTCGTATTGAATATTGTGGATATCCATCTTCACATCAGCGATGGGAGAATCTAGATCGGCCGTGAGATATTGTAAATTACTCATCTTGCGAAAGCGACCATAAAAACATTGTTCTGGTGCGATATGCAATAAATACTGCGGCTTTTTGAAGAAATCGGTACGTGTTTTAAGATAAAGCCAAAGCAGACGATGTCTTTCTAGCGAAAGCGAGGCAGGGGCTAAAGCATTTTCGCGCTGACGGCCTTTGTAGCCATAAGGCAATAGCTTGCGGTATTTGCGGCCATCGATGGGATCTTCGAATTTGTTGCCACGGTAAAAAAGTGCTAATAAAGGTGCCGCGGCGTAGCTTAAACGAATAAGTAGGGGCCGCGGAATGGTGTTAAGCGCAAATTTAAATGCTGATTTTATCATCTTCTGGATTTATGCCCAAGGCTTCATATACATAATCGAAGGTGGATAATATTTCGGGTTTTCCATCAACCATGGCCACGTCGTGCTCAAAGTGAGCCGCCATTTTTCCATCTACCGTATTAATAGTCCAGCCATCGCTTAGTTGCTTAACGCGAAAAGTTCCCATGGTAATCATGGGTTCAATAGCGAGTGTCATGCCATTTTTAAGCAATTTACCTTTGCCTTGTTTTCCGTAATTAGGCACTTGCGGATCTTCGTGTAATTTCGTGCCGATACCATGCCCAACCAATTCACGCACAACACCATAACCATGCTTTTCGGCATGTTGCTGAATAGCGTTACCAATATCACCTAAACGGTTGCCTGCTTTAAAAGCAGCAATACCGAGGTAAAGCGATTCTTTGGTTACGTCTAGTAATTTTTTCACCGCTGGGTCTACTGCTCCCACTTCAAAGGTGTAGGCGTGATCGCCATAATAACCATCTAAAATAGAACCGCAATCAACACTTACAATGTCGCCTTCCACCAAGGGAATGTCGGTTGGTAAGCCGTGAACAACGGTTTCGTTTTTAGAAATAAGTAAGGTGCTAGGGCAGCCGTATAAACCTTTAAAACCGGGTTTAGCTCCTTGGGAAAGGATATATTCTTCGGCTTTACGGTCAAGATCAACGGGTTTTACGCCCGGTTTTATTTCTTTGGCAATCATGCCTAAAGTTCTGCTTACGACGAGAGCCGCAGCGCGGAGTTTTTCAATTTCCGCAGGACTTTTATACTTTATCATTTAAATTTAAAGAAGCCTTTCTTTTTCGGTTTAACGTTGTTAACGGTTTCTTGTTCCTTATTACCAATTTTTTGATAAACTTCTCCCCAACCTGGAAAGCCCTGCAGGTTTCTATCATCGATAAAAATGTCGGCACTAATTTTTCGGCTAGCTTCTCTCTCATTAAGAATCTCTTCTGGGAAGCTCTTATTTACGGCATAAAATTCAATGCCATTTTCGCGACAAAAATTCACCGCCTCATTAAGCTTACGACCGTAGCGATAGGTCCAAAGAATTAATCTATGGCCATCTTTTTGAAGCATTTTTAAAGTTTGGAAAGCAAATACTTTTGGCTTACCAATTTCGGGAAACATATCTTCTACAATGGTGCCGTCAAAATCTACGGCGATAATTTTAGAGTCTTCTGAAATCATATAATTAACGATTTGCCGGTCATAGCATCCGGTTTGTTAATTGATAATAAATCTAATAATGTGGGAGCAACATCGCCCAAAACACCTTTGTGTAATTGGATAGAATTAACTGCATTGCCCACTAAAAAGCATGGTACCGGTTGGGTTGTATGGGCCGTGTTAGGACTACCATCATCATTGCGCATACAATCGGCGTTACCATGGTCGGCTAAAATAATGAAAGTATAGTCTTTTACCAGTCCCGCTTTTACCACCGCTTCTGCGCAAGCATCTACCGTTTCGCAAGCAATAATTGCCGCGTTCATGTCGCCTGTATGCCCCACCATATCTGGGTTAGCGAAATTTAGACAAATAAAATCAGGTGTGTTGGTATTAATATCTTCGATAATCGTGTCGCGCACTTCATAGGCACTCATTTCGGGTTGTAAGTCGTAAGTAGCCACTTTGGGAGAGGAAACCATTAAGCGTCTTTCGCCTTTAAATTCGTTTTCGCGGCCGCCCGAAAAGAAGAAAGTAACGTGCGGATATTTTTCTGTTTCCGCAATGCGCACCTGGGTTTTTCCAGCGCCTTCTAATACTTCACCAAGAGTTTCGCTTAGGTTGTCTTTTTCGTAAATCACATGTACCTTTTTGAAGGTATCATCGTAACGTGTCATGGTTACGTAGTGCAAATTTAAAGGACTCATTTCCTGCTCGGGGAAAGCTTCTTGCGTAAGCGCGGTGGTTATTTGGCGACCGCGATCGGTACGGAAGTTAAAGCATAGTACTACATCACCTTCGGCAATAGTTCCTGCTTTATTTAAGATGGCAGGCTCAATAAATTCATCACTTATTCCAGCCGCATAGCTTGTTTCTAATACCGCTTTCGCAGATGCGCTTTCAAGGCCTTTACCATGAACCATTACATCGTAGGCTTTTTTAACTCTTTCCCAGCGCTTATCGCGATCCATGGCAAAATAACGTCCTACTATCGAGGCAATACTGCCCGTAGTTTTGGATAAGTGCTCTTCTAAATCTGCAATATAGCCCAATCCGCCTTGAGGGTCGGTATCACGACCATCCGTAAATACATGAACGAAAACATCATTTAATTTGGCATCTGCAGCAGCGCTAAGCAAACCTTTTAAATGCTGGATATGCGAGTGCACACCACCATCGGAAAGTAAGCCCATAAAATGTACTTTTTTCCCTTCCTTTTTAGCATAAGCAAAGGCCTCTTCTAAAACCGGCTCTTTGGCAATACTGCCGTTTTCTACGGCCAAATTTATGCGCACTAAATCTTGGTAAACAATACGACCAGCGCCTAAATTCATGTGGCCAACTTCACTGTTCCCCATCTGCCCCTCGGGTAAACCAACGGCCAAGCCGGATGCTTGTAATCTAGTGTTTGGATAGTTATGATATAGTGAATCAACAAAAGGGGTTTTTGCCTGATCTATTGCGGAAACATTTTTATTGCGGGCAATGCCCCAACCATCTAAAATTAGTAGTGCAGTGCGCTTATTATCACTCATGATGAATAGTTAAGCCACAAATTTACTTAATGCATTTGAGCAGAAGGTAAGGATTAGCGAAAAGCCTCAGTATTTTTATTGGAACCAAAATAGAAATAAAGATTAACCAAGAGGTTTTTAGTGTTGCTGCTTAAGTAGCAGGAAGAGCAGGCTAGGAGGGGATATTACTCGCTCTTTGTTTTAGGGCTTTAGATCTAAGTCGCCTGAGGTATTTTTCTTGACTTATCTCGCGATAAGCATCGCCGGCGGCCCAAAACTTAAATTTCCCTTCACTATCCATCCACTCCTCTTTAATGAGATTTTGAATTTCAGTGTTCAAAAACAAACTGCGCTTACCAATGGTACGCAAGGCCCAAGAAATGGCTTTGCGCACAAAATTTCGTTCATCAAAAATGTATTCTTTTAGTAAAGGGTAAAATTGGGCAATTTCCCGATCAGGCATTTTTTTATGATGCAAGGCAATGGCTACAATCATCACAATGCCCGCTCGTCTTTGATATTCTTCTAGGGCCGGAGTCCATAGAAATGGTAAGCTGTGGGCAAAGCTAGTTTGGACCAAAAGACCATTACAAAACTGATCGACCAAATCCCAACTATAAAACCCCTGCCAATAGATTTCGGCATCCGGCAAACTAAGTTCTTTCGGGTCATCAATCATGCCCGCGGCCAATTTCGCTTCATGAATGGGCATTTGATAAAGCTCTTGTGCTAAGGCTTTGTTTTTTTTAAAGGGCTTTACCGCTTCACGAAGCTGCGGCATGCGCAAGCCTAATGCCTGCTTGTTGGGAATACCGAAGCGTTTTAGTCCCTCCGCGAAATCAGGATCAGCGAGGGGCATCAGTAATTCGATAAACTGATGGGCCTTCATTGCTTACATTAAAGCCGCACTGATGTCAGCCGGGGCAAGCTCTTGTGCTTCCTTTCCAGCTTCAAAAAGACGGGCAGAATGCTGACCTTTTAAAATAATTTGTTGGCCTTCCACTCGCAGCCAACTTCCTTCGCGTAGGCCAATAACCTTTTGGGTATTTAGACCATGAAACTCATTAATTCGGGTTTCGCGAGTCTCACCTTGATGCTTAGAATCTGGATCGGGGTCTAGATAGTGGGGATTAATATTAAAGGGTAAAAATTGTAAGGCTTCAAAAGAAGGAGGGTAAACAATAGGCATATCATTAGTGGTACCAATGCTTAAGCCCGTGATATTGCTACCGGCACTGCTACCCATATAAGGTGTTCCTTTAGAGATCGCATCCCGCAAAGGGCCAATAAGACCTTGCTCATAAAGGGTTTTTAGCAGTAAAAAAGTATTGCCGCCTCCAGTAAAAATGGCTTGCGCTTGCGCCACCGCCTCGGGGGCAGATGGGTATTCATGTATTCCTTTTACGGTAATTCCAAAGTTTTTTAAAGCCTCTTTTGGATAGCTGGTATACTCATCATAAGAAATTCCACCTGGCTGAGCATAGGGGATAAAGAGCAGCTCTCTTTTATCACCCAAGAAATCTTTCACTTCCTCAGCAATGTATTCCATATACTCTGAGCCGTGAATTTTGCTGGTAGAAATTATAAGTAAACGACTGTGCTTATTGGGGAGGGTAGGTGAAGAGTTCATAATAGGATTGGCGACTGTGACCAATTGTGAATTTATTTTTGGCTTGCCGCGAAGTTAAGGATTCGTAGGCACTTAGGCTGGCATCTAGATAATGGGAAATACTTGCTCTTCTTTTTTTCTACTATTAAAAAAGAATACGCTTGGTAAAAGCGCAAAAGGTCTTTATTCTATTCGGCGCTAAATTGTAAGAGGCTGGTATAAATCCCCATCCTTCCGCCATAAATTGCGGTCCAAATAGGACGCACCATGCCATTGTGGGCGCTAATGTGATTGTAATCGCCGAAGAAAACCGCTGGTATGGTTCTAAAAGTTTCCTCATTTATTTTTTCGTTCTTCCAGGTTTTACCACCGTCTTGGCTCGAAGCTAGGTAAACATCTGTTTCGAGTAAACCCTCCAAACCGCGACGATCGTAAAATACGGCGTATAGACTGCCATTGCTCTGGTCCACGCAAAGCCAGCTAAAAAATTGGTCGGCCGAGTCTAGGTCATCGTTTATTCTCAATGCTTCTGTCCAAGTATCGCCATCATCGTCGCTGCTAATTACCCAAACATCATAATTACCATTTCTATCGTCAACCCAATTGATATAAAGTCTACCCGAGTATTCGCTATCACTTAAGTCGCAAACCGTAACGGGCATGCCATTGGCGCGAGAAATTCCGTAAACATCAATATCCCAGCCGCCAGGTTGTTCAGCTACTATTTTATCTTCGGCAAGCCAAGTTTTTCCGCCGTCGCTAGATCGGTCAAAATAAAGTTTCTCGTTCAATGCCCAAGAAACGTAAATGGTGCCATCAGGACCTACCGCGGGAACGGCGCCTTCTGTGGTGCTATCATCATCGCGGCAAGTGCCGGGAATTTGGTTGATCTGCAATGCCTCAGACCAGGTTTCACCCGCGTCTGTTGATCGTGAAAACAGAATATTACTTTGGGCAGTTGAGTCTTCACTACCGTAATCATCAAATTGGGTCCACGTGGTGTAAATATTGTTATTATTGGGATCTAAGGCGACCCAATGCTTATCCTGATCTTTCGGATGATTCAATCCCATATAAGTTCCTTCGCTCCACGTTTTACCGCCATCGATACTTTTTTGGGCGACAATTCTATCTAAGATTTCCTCGCTACTCCAGTTTTCCCCAGTAGGATCAGAGAGGTGGAAATAATAATGATTACCCGCGGTATCGCTAAGTAAAACGGGATCGCCCCAAACACCATAGGGCGACTCTAGCTCATCTTCTTGCCAAGTTTTTCCGCTGTCGTTAGAATAGAATACTTTATCCAAAATGCAGGCAGCAACAACGTTTGCGGGATTTTGAGGATTAATGGTAATACTGGGTTCGCAATAGCCTCTGCCCAATAAAAGACTAGACTCTCCAATCAAAACATTTTGGGCCTGCAAGCTAAAACTGCAAACAAGTAAGGCGATTAATTTTTTCATTTTTTTGCTTTTCGCAGATGCGTTTAATTATTTTTTCCGAATACACATAAGGCCATCGCGTAAGGGCAAGAGTAAGTTTTCAACTCTATCATCAGCCTGTACAAAACGATTAAATTCTAAAAGGGCCAAAGTGCTTTCGTCTCTCGGATCGGGTTCTTTTAAAACCTTACCACTCCATAGAACATTGTCGGCTAAAATTACAGCACCACTTTTTAATTGCGGAATTAACTTTTCGTAATAATTGAGGTAGCGCGGTTTATCGGCATCTATGAAAATTAAGTCCCAAGGTTCTTTTAGCCCATCGATAATCTCTAGCGCATCCCCAATATGTAGTTGTAACTTATCTGCATAAGCGGAACGATTAAAGAAAGATTGCGTGAAATTTTCTAGCTCATCGTTAATTTCAATGGTATGCAATCTGCCGGAAGGAGCGAGACCTTCGGCCAAGCAAAGGGCGGAATATCCGGTATAGGTGCCAATTTCTAAAATCCGCTCGGGGCTTAAAAGCTTACTTAAAAAAGAAAGATAGCGCCCTTGTAAAGGTCCGCTTAGCATGCGTGGCTGCAGAATTTTTAGATGCGTTTGCCGGTTTAATTCGGCCAAAAGATCTTCCTCGGGGTCGTGGTGCTGGCTGAGGTAATTTTCTAAATCGTCGGAGAGGAAATTCATGCGCTATTTATGTGGGGCTAAAATTAAGAATTAAGTGCTGAATGTCTAATTTCGTAGCATGATAACTATCCGTCCCTTTCGGGCCAGTAGGCCACCCCGCGATAAAGCATATTTAGTTGCAACTCGATCGTATCATAGCTATACCGATGAGGAGTTGGATGATAAACTCAGTAACAATCCTTTCACTTTTATGCACGTTATAAATCCTGCGACCGTGCGTAAAATGGTTTCTTCGAAAGAGAAGTTCGATTTAGTGAAGTCGGCCTATTTAGATTGGTGTGAGGAAGGGATTTTTCATAAAGACAAAGAGGCGGCTTATTATCTCTACAGCCAAGTGAAGGATGGCAATGAGTACATTGGAATAATTGCGGCGGTAAGCGTGAACGATTATGTTGAAGGGCGTATTAAAAAGCATGAAAACACTTTAAGTGTGCGCGAAGAAATGTTTACGGATTATCTGGAGCATACCACCTTTAATGCGGAGCCAGTTCTTTTGGTTTATCAGGATAGCTTTAAATTAAATCAGCTTTTTGCACGATACGAAGAATTACGCGCCGAATACGAATTTACTAGTACAGATAAGGTATACCATCGTTTGTGGCCTATTACCGAAGCGAATGATTGTGCCGTAATTACCGCGGCATTTAAAGATCAAGAGGCTTTATACATTGCCGATGGTCATCATCGCTCAGCTAGTTCGGCTTTATTGGCAAATCGTTTGGATGAAAGGGGAGTAGAAGGTGATTTACACCAATACTTTATGGCTTTTTTGATTGGTGAGGAGCAAATGAAGATTTACGATTTTAATCGTTTAGTGATCAATGATAGCGGTAAATCGAAAGAGCAAATACTAAGGGAGTTAAATCGTGTTTTTCATATTGAACCCAAAGGGAATGAAACTTTTCATCCTCAGAAGTTACATGAAATGGGCATGTATATACAAGGAGAGTGGTTTAAACTGAGTCCTAAAATGGGCAGCTTTGATCCCAGTGATGCAGTTGGGCATTTAGATGCGGAAATTTTGAGTCGCAATATTTTAGCGCCAATTTTTAATATCGCCGATCTCAAATCAGATGATAGGGTGGATTTTGTACCCGGAGTACACGGTTTAGAAAAATTAGAGCAAGCGGTAGATTCAGGTGCTTATCATCTTGCTTTTAGCCTCTTCCCTGTAAGTATGGAGCAAATAAAAGAGGTGAGCGATAAAGGCAAAATTATGCCACCTAAAAGTACCTACATCGAACCAAAGCTGCGTAGCGGCTTGGTGATTTACGAATTGATGGAATAAACTCGGCCTTCTTTTTCTGCTTTTTGATCCATAGAGCGGCCGATTAAAATTCCAATTAGCATGCCGATAGGCATACCTAAACCAATGTAGGCCATAGATCCTAAAGCAGAGCCCAAGGCGGCACCAAGGCCAACACCAATACAGCCTACACCTAAGGCGATCCAAACATCACGGTTGTAATTCTTGCGGAAAAGCTTGTCGTTCTTTACTAAAGACTGCTGCAAGGCTATGTTGGCTTTTTGTAGGTTTTTAAAAGCAATTTTCACATCGGGAGACTCCGCATGCAATTTATTGTAAGTAGCAATGGTGCTTAAGCTCGTTTCACTTAAAGTGAAGGGCTCGATTGACTTTAAAACTGTCTGCCAAGCTTGAGCTGCTTTGTTATACTTCGCATCATTTTCGAATGCGCTATTGGTCTGAAAATCCATGCTTACCTTATTTAGAAAGGCCAATTTTCAATGCACATAATAAGAGCTAGACCAAAGGCACTGCCCGATATAAACAGGTTCCAATCCCTAATTTTCTTATTAAGCATGAAACCGTAAATGCCCATAATAATTAGCATCACAAAAACGACTAATAACTGCGCAAGTTCAATACCGAGGTTAAAAGGAAGAAGGGCTTGCCAATAATTGCTTTCACCCATCACCAGCATATCGTAGTAGTTGGAGAAACCTAAGCCATGAATTAAACCGAAGCTTAAGGCAATCCAATATTTGAAATTACTTTTTTGGTTCTGCCCAAATTTAGTAAGATTGAGTAGCGCAGTAAAAACAATGGTTAGAGGAATTAGGAATTCGATTAAGCCTTGGTCAATATTTACCACATCAAGGGCACCAAGACTAAGCGTAACCGAATGCCCAAGGGTGAAAAAAGAAACGGCAATTACCACCTTAAGCCAGTTTTTAGTTTGGTAAACGGCCATTAAGGCTATAAGAAATAGAATATGGTCGAGCGCTGCTAAGCTGATAATATGCTCGTAACCTAAACGCAGATAATTAGTAAATGGATGCATTATTTAAATTCTAGTATCTGTGTGTTTTTTTGAGGCGAAAGAAATGCCGAGCGAAGTACAGCGCCGCACTGAACATTTACAATATTACTTTGGTCTTCAAAGCTATCAAAAAAAAGAAGGTTGTAAACATCTAATGAGGCGGGTGCATTTTCAAGCGGAAATTGTAAATAAAGAAAGCTTAAGTCATTCTCGATTTCCATGCCTACAAATTCGCCCTTAAGCATTTGGCCATCTTGGCGAAAGCCATAATGCTTTAATACGTATTTAGCTAAACGCTCATCTTTTAAAGCAGTTTCTAGGCGATAGTCTGCGCCAAAATCCTTTTGCAAGCTCATTTCTAAGTCTTCACTAAATACACGAATCGTGCATTTAAGCAAACCGTTTTCCCACTCCGCCTGGCTAATACTGACATGAAAATCATGTGCAGGTTTAAACAGACTGACTAAGATTATCCAAAAGATCCCCATCTCTTCATTTTTTACGAAAATACTTGCAATTCTTTAATTTGAAACTGAGCCAGACTATAAATTTGTAAAAAAGGTTTGTATGTCCAATAACGATTTAATTATTCCTGAACGCAGTCGCGATATTGGCGATTTTATAGTTGGGCGTTTACTGCCCTTTCGGAAGAAGCGTATGGTGGGGCCTTTCATTTTCATAGATCACATGGGGCCAACCCAAATGGGAAATGGTAAATTTATGGATGTAGATCAACATCCGCATATTGGACTGGCCACCTTAACCTATCTCTTAAGTGGCGAAGTTGAACATGCCGATAGTACTGGCACGAAACAACTCATTCGTCCGGGTTCTGTTAATTGGATGGTGGCCGGATCAGGCGTAAGCCATACCGAACGAACACCTTTGGCATTGAGAGAGGCGGATTCATATTTAATGCATGGCTATCAAATTTGGGTGGCTTTGCCTAAAGAGTTCGAAAAAGTAGCGCCTTCATTTCATCACTTTTCGGCCAATGAATTACCACATTGGCAGGAAGGAGATTTAGATTTTCGTCTTATTGCGGGAGAAGCTTTCGGCAAAAAGTCGCTGGTACCAGTGCATTCGCCTTTGTTTATGCTAGAGTTGAAATCGGCCGGCGCAAGTGAAATGGATCTCAGCGGCAAGTTGAAAGGTGAGATTGGCATTTGTGTGGTAAAAGGAGCTATCCATGCCTGCGAGAATAGAGTAGAGGCGGGTAACTTATTGGTTTCTAAAGAGGAAGATGTTTGCAAACTTTCGTTAGAAGCGGATAGTCATATTATCTTCTTCGGGGGAGAAGCTTTGCCAGAAAAGCGTCACATTTACTGGAACTTTGTCGCTTCGGAAGCGAAAACTATTGAAGAAGCGAAAGAGAAGTGGGCAGCTTGGGATTGGCCCAAAGTGCCCCATGATGAAACCTATGTGCCTTTGCCGGGGAAATAGGTTTATAAATAAAAGTCATGGGTGAGCTTCGCATGCTGAGGATGGCGGCTACCGTCTTCGGAATAAAGAATTAGTTCTTCATTTTGGGTTCGGCTAGCCTGTCGGCTTAAACTAAATAAACAGCGTTTGGTGGCGCTGTCAGCCTTTGATTTCACTTCACAAAAACGGGCAAGATAAAGTCCTTCTTTATGGGCCAAGTCTATAAAGTTGTCCGCCTCAAAAGGGGGGAGTACTAAGTAAATACTGCCTGTTTTTGTTAGTAGTTGGCTCATCTGCTTAAGCAGAATGGCATGACTTAAGCTCTTCTGCCTACGGGCATTATCACGGGCGGGGCGTTCGGTATTCTGGCCACTTTCAAAATA